>Ga0207701_10000352_pt1 | contig 47051 bp, 43 predicted proteins | sample KBSSwiSSwithPhiX_FD_184294 | JGI IMG/M metagenome (GOLD analysis project Ga0207701, IMG submission 184294) | Switchgrass rhizosphere bulk soil microbial communities from Kellogg Biological Station, Michigan, USA, with PhiX - S5 (SPAdes) (version 2) | ecosystem: Environmental > Terrestrial >... | reverse complement strand
GCCGGCTCGACAGTCGCCTGGACTTCCACTCCCGGGAAAATCGTCTCGAACGGCGTCGACACGCCATCTCGCGTTCCGAGCGCGGTGGTACCGACGACGGCAATCGCGTCCTTGACGATCCCGGCGGCCGGTCGCCCCTCGAGCACGTCCAACGCGGAGACGTAGGGCACCGAGTGGCTGCCGCCGCGGTATCGCAGGAGCAGGTTGCTCCGGCCGTCGAGAGGGACTTCTTCGCCCGAATCCAGCACCAGCGATGCAGCATTGACGTTCTGGACGCGCAATGCCACAGGACGCGTGCCGGTGGCAGCCATCGCTGCGGCCAGCCCGAGGGCGGGATACAGTTGGCCATCGCGCTCAATCAGTAAGGGGAGGCGGCGCAACATGCCGTCCGGGTCGGGCACCGCATTGAGAAAGCCCGAGCCATCGGCAGCCTTCATCAATAGCGGTAATGTGCACACCGCACCCGTCGCGCGAAATGCTGGCACATCGAGATTGCTCTCATCACTTTGCAGGACAGGCAACGCCAATGGATGGAGCCCACAATCGGTCGATGGGTGTGGCGCATTGAACGTGAATGCGTATCCGACCACGACGCGTCCCCGGCGCATGGCGTCGGCGAATGCGGTGTCGGTGTTGGCCTGGCGCAGCGGATCGGCTGCGTCGAAGCGATCGGTTTCCGGAAACACCACGTCGAATGCAATCACCCGGGCGCCCATCTCGCGAAGCCTGGTGACCAGCCTGGCAATCACCTCGCGGCTCCACGGCCACTGGCCGATCGCGGCGAGGCTGCGCTCGTCGATGTCAACAACGGCAACGGGGCTGGCGGCTTGCGGCCGAGGAAGCGCCCGAAGCAGTCCGTCGTAGACGCGACGATCGAGATGAGCGAAGAGAGACGGATTGAAAATCGCGAGAGCGACCGTCACCAGCGCAGGGCCCACCCCACACAGCAGCACTAGCCGCCGTCCGGCGACGCGGGCGTTCTCAGGTTTCTCCACGGCAAAGCCTTCCCGTGTGACCCGATGGTCAGAGACCTCTACCATACTCCGGTTCGGGTTCTGGCTGGAAACGGGGCGTTCACGCTGCCAGGAAGCGCCCAGCGGCAGAGCTTGGACTTCGGTGCGGTCACAGCGGCGCTAGAATCGGTGGGTTGTGCTCCTCAGAGAGGTCCGGAATTCGTTCGACGAGCTGCGTCGCTCGCTTGCTCGACGGTCAAAGTAAAGATCCCTCGACTCTCAACGCTGGCGAACCTCATCGCGCCTGACGCTTGAACAGATAGGTCCGCCCGCGCGTGTTGAAGCTTGCGTCCTCCTCCACGACCGAGACCAGTTCCCATCCCTCGTTCCCGAGCTGCACTAACGCAGTGCGCAACGCTTCGCTCGACGATTCGCTCGGCTTGAAGTCTCGACAGGACCATTCAGTGACGCGTGCAATGCATGCTCGATAACTGAACAGCGGTTGCGCGGCATCGAGCGCCACCGTGCTGTGCTGGACCACGTTCGGCGTGACGCGGGCGTACTCGATTCGCATGCTGCTTTGCGCGCGAATGGTGAATGACGACGTGAGTATTCCCGTGACCACGACCACCACCGCAACCAATGCGAGCAAGATTCTCGACATCTCATCTGCTCCTTTCCCGACGGCTGCTTCGAACGGTGCCGTAAACGCCTGAGAGTAGACGGAATCTCAGACGGCACCGCGCCTGAGCCGGTTTGAAAATGTTTCCTTTTGTCGAGGATGTCCAAAAGAATGGCTGGCGATCTCGTCGCCTCAGTCCTCACGTGGAAGAGCCACCGTTGGTCGTTGGCGTGCATGCGTACGTGACGCCGTGAGTTTCTCCGGCCAACCCTCGTAGGGGAGTCACACATTCGGCAAGCGAAGTCTATTTGTGGCTAACGAAGTGTGTCAGGAAGGCCGTTCGATCGGCTGTTGGAGGGATCCATGATCAAACCTCGTCGTTTCCTTCTTGTCCTTCCTGCCGTAGCTGTTCTTCTCGGAGCCCGTGTTCCGCTGGCGTCTGCGGATCCGGTCGCCATCAAGTCGGGCTCCATTTCCGTGCCTGCCTCGAGCGCCCTCAGCAGTCCCATTCACCTCGAGGGCACGGATGGGGTGTCGCCCTTCGCGTTCAGCGGATTCATCTCGCCTGACTCGATCATCGCCGTTCGGAACTGCAAACCATGTGATCTGACGGCGACGATGATTTCCCTCACGATCCACAGCAACGGCCAGGATTTGACCGGCATGCTGACCTATGGAGCTGATCACTACTCGGTCGGCGGTCTCAGCGATTCTGTCGGCAACCTCTTTCTCGCAATCAGCGGGTCCGCGCTCCTTCCTCCGCCTCCGACAGTCACGAACCAGCTTGCGACCATTACCGGATCGTTCGGGTTCAGCCAGGCGTTTTTTCAGCCGCCACTCGCTGGAGGACCGTTCGCCCCTGGCAACAGCCTGCTCGGTAGCGGGGTCGCAACCATTTCGTTGTTTGCCGAGAACCCTGGCGATGGTGTACCGCGCTGGAGCCTCCTCTCCGCCAAGTACAAGTTCGAACCGATCCCTGAACCTGCATCGCTCGTGCTGATGGCGTCGGGGTTAGTTGGTGTGGCGCTGCGGCGACGCAGGAAGCATGTGATCTGATGCGGCGTAGGCGGGGTTAGGGGCGCCGCTCCGTGTTCGTGCACGAGCGACGTCCGCTAACTTTGCCACACCGTATGTCTACAGGGTAACCAGAACGTCCTACAGTGCCCCCGGTTGGTGGTGCTGCGTCGCGTTCTGCTGTAACCTTTCCCTCGAATTCCTGAAGTACACGCCGAACGACAACACAGTCGCGAGGATCGCGCAGACTGACGCGGACTCCTCTGGATGAACGTAGTCGTTCGGCTCATCGTGAGCACCCGGTCACCGGTTCGTGGAGTGATCCAATGAAGAACCGCGACATGTGGACCTTGGGAGCGGTGTTATTTCTGAGCGCCTGCGGAGGTAGTCCAACTGCCCCGCCTCCGGCTGACTCCGGGGATGGCATCACGATCTATGCGGACCCGAGGTTCCGCGGTTTGTCAAGTGTCCTGGTTACAGACGTCGAAGATCTCGACGATCTTGAAGCCGGATGCTACAAAGGGTCCAGTTCCTTCAGCGCCCACGTCAACTTCGATGACTGCATTTCGTCAATCCGGATTCCGCCGGGCCGCCAAGTGACCGTGTACGAAGATCCCCACTACAGGGGCGACTCGGTGACGTTCACATCCGACGTCGCCGATCTGGACGACGTGCGCGGTCCGTGCGGTGGGGATTGGGACGATTGCATCTCGTCAATCCGCGTGTCCCGTCGATGAACCCTGCCGACGTCTTAAGCGCGACGATTTTCACGAGTGGCTGGACCTATGTCTTTTTCGGACTCTTCGGATTGTGGAAACGCAAGCGTGCGCAAGGCATGACAGCCGAAGCCGTAGGGAAAGTGACAACTCGCGCCAAGTGGTGGGACATTGAAGACCCTCAAGTCAAAGTAGAGTTCCGCGCGAAGACTGGCGAGATGGTGACGTTTTCGACCGACCAAAGACGCTATCAGATCGGAGACTCTGTTGATGTGATCTACGACCCTGCGGACTGCAAGTATGCTCGAGTCAATGATGGAAATCCGGTGCACCCGCAAGTACAGTTGGTAGTTTTCGTGTTGCTCATTCTGATTGGACTCGGTTGGGAAGTGTTTCGATGGTCGCACAATGACGCGCAGCGGGATCAGCAGGTCCAATCGTACAGTCAGAAAGTTGAAGCGTACCACCAGAGAGTTGAAGCGTACTACCAGCGAGCCGAGGCCTGGAACGCGAAGTGCCTTGCGTTCGTCGGCAGGTCGACTGCCGACCCAATCGCGAAACAATGCCACGAGGAGCTCCAAGCGATCATCGCAAAAGCAAACGCAGACGGCTTGCATATTGACGTAACGAAAGTTGAAGCGTACAACCAGAAAATCGAAGCCTGGAACGCGAAGTGCCTCGCGTTCGTCGGCACGTCGCCTGCCGACCCGATCCCGAAACAATGCGAGGATGAGCGGAACGTGCTCGTCGCGAGAGCAAAGCCAGACGGCTGGCTAATTGACAAAAGGAAGTGAACAAATCGAAGTTCAGTCGCACGGGTGATGCTGTAACAGCGCGACTCCGATATTCAATTGTCAAGGAACGAAACCCGCTGCGCAGGGGCCCACCGCCCCGTGGGACGTACCGCGTCCGGCGCAGTTGATCCGTGTCGAGTCGTAGGCTGCCAGCCGTGGTCGTCAAGAACATGCGCGGCGGAACTGATTGATCGCCGGCACCGCGCATGAATCCACCCGGCGGCCCGAGGGACTTCTATCGCTTCACCGCCGGAGTGCTCGCCTCCTCGGTCTCGTCGCGAACAGCGCGTCGTTCGCTCGATCGCGAAAGATCACCGGGCAAAGGCGCGTCGGTTAGCCTGCCGTTAGCTTTTCACCTGCCGTTAGCTTTTCAGTTGAGAAAAGAAAAGGCCCGCGATTCAAACGGGCCTTTATGACTGTGGTGCGAAAGGAGAGACTCGAACTCTCACGGTATTGCTACCGCCAGCCCCTCAAGCTGGTGCGTCTGCCAATTCCGCCACTTTCGCGAGGGAGGTTGGATCTACTTCTTCGGCGTCTGCGGCGCCGGTGACTCCGGCGCTTTCTGCTCTGGCGTCTTCTGCTCGGGCGTCTTCTGTTCTGGCGTCTTCTGTTCTGGCGCCTTCTGCTCGGCCGGCTGCGTCGTTGGTGCCGGAGTTGGCGCCGGCGTCGGTGCTGGTGTTGTCACCGGCGCAGGAGGCGCACCGCCAAGGCCGCGCATCAACGATCCCGGACCGCGCTGACCCATGACCCCGAGACCAATCGCGCCGAGCATGAACAGCACGCCAAGCACGGTCGTCGCCTTGGTCAGGACCGTCGCTCCCGCGCGCGCGCCGAATGCCGTCTGGCTGCCGCCGCCTCCAAACGCGCTCGCCATATCTCCACCCTTGCCCTGCTGGAGCAGCACGACCAGGAGCAGGAGAAAACACACGAGCACGTATAGAACTGCAACCAGGTAATAGAGCATAACGTCCGATTTTACCAGTTCAGGCGCCGGTCGGGCAACCGGCTTGACGGCTCGCCGCCCGATCCGGTGGTATTGACTGGGTCCGAAAGTACGAACGGCTGCCAGTTCGGCTTTCGATGCAATGAACGATTCAGCCACATCAGTTCGCGACACAGTCGCCTCGCTAGTCGCCTTTACCCTCCTCGCCTGCGTCATGATGTGGCAGCAGGTGTGGCATATCGGCGACAGTGCGGTGCCGCATCAAGACACCTACTTCAACATGTGGCGGCTGCACTGGATCGCGCATGCGCTCGCCACCTCGCCAACCAGCATCTTCAACGCAAACATCTTCTATCCCGAGCCGCGGACGCTCCTGTTTTCCGACGCGATGCTCGTCCAGGGAATCACGGCCGCACCGATGATCTGGTTCGGCATCAGGCCGGTCCTCGTGCAGAACATCATGCTGCTCGGCGCAATCGTTGTTTCTGCGACGACGATGTTCGCGCTGGTTCACTCTCTTACGCGCAGTCGCGGCGCCGCCATCCTCGCAGGCACCATCTTCGCCTTCGCGCCCTATCGATTCGAACACATCATGCACATGGAACTGCAGTGGACCATGTGGGTGCCGCTCGCGTTTCTCGCATTGCACCGTACGTTCAACAACTACCGCGTCCGCGACGGGTTGATGTGCGGGGGGGCCGTGGCGCTGCAAATGCTCTCGAGCGTGTACTACGGAATATTTCTGGCGACGCTCATCGCCATTGGCTCGCTCCTGCTGCTGATTGGCAAGCCGTGGACGACAAATCGACGCGCGATGATTCCCCTTGCCGCCGGCGCGGTACTCGCGCTCGCGTTAACCGGGGCCTATGCACGTCCTTACCTTCATGCCCGCGATCGAGTGGGTGAGCGGCCGGTGGACGAGATCCAGGCGTTTGCCGCGAGGCCGGCCGATTATCTCGTCGTGCCGCATACCAATTGGCTCTATGGCCGCTGGCAGACACGCGGAGAAATGGAACGCCGCCTCTTTCCCGGCGCCATCGCGCTGCTGCTCGCGACAGTGGCCCTGCTCCTGCGCTCTCCCTCGCGCGTCATCGTCGTGTATCTGCTTGTCGGTGTCGCGGCGTTTGAGGCCTCACTTGGGCTTCGTGGTTATTCGTATTCGCTCCTTTACGAGTACCTCAGCCCGTTTCGCGCGCTCCGAGCGCCCGCGCGTCTGGGAATATTCGTCGTGTTCTCGCTGGCGGTGCTGGCGGGATTCGGCTACTCGTGGCTTACCTCCGCGCTCCGCGCGCGCTTTCGGCTCATACTCCTTGCTCTGTTATTGACGGCTGTACTCGCTGAGTATTTCACGACCGTCACGCTTGCGAGCTATCCGAACGAGCCACCGCCGGTGTACAAGCTCCTCGCCAGTCAGCCACCAGGCGTGGTCGCCGAGTTTCCCGCGCCCATGCTGAATGTGCGGCCTGGACAGGATCCCAAGCGCGGACTGCCGGGCGCGGATCCCAAATACGCCTACCTGTCCATCTTTCATTGGAAGCCGCTGATCAATGGATACAGCGGTTTTTATCCGGCCAGTTACATTCGTCGATTGCAGGACCTGCGACGGTTTCCTGACCCGTTCTCGCTTCGCGTTCTCCGGCGCGCGGACGTTCGTTACGTGGTGATTCACGAAGCCGGATATGGTGAGGACCGTGAGGCCTACGAACAGATCCTGATGACGCTCAACGAAGCCGAAGGCGTGCGCAGCCTTGGTCCGTTCAGCGACGGCGAAGGGACCGCGACGGTATACGTGCTCGAGTGAGACGCTAGACCGCGCTCTGCCGGCTCCGCACCACGATGTCGCCGAACGCGCGGATGTCGAGGCTGGCACCGCCGACGAGTGCGCCGTCGACATCCGGCAGCAGGATCAGCTCGTGAATGTTGTCTGGCTTCACGCTGCCGCCGTAGATCACGTGACATTGATCGGCGGCGTGTCCGCCGAACCACTGGCGCAGCCGCGAGCGGATATGCGCGTGGGCTTCGCCGGCCTGAGCGGGTGTGGCATTGCGTCCGGTGCCGATGGCCCACACGGGTTCATAGGCAAGTACCAGGGCCGCGACCTGATCGCCGGTCAGACCGTCGAGTCCGGCCTTGATCTGCCGGTCGAGGACGGGGAGCGTCTCGTTCCGTTCGCGTTCCTCGAGTGTTTCACCGATGCAAACGATTGGTGTGAGGTGCTCGCCGAGCGCGGCGTTGAGTTTGCGATTCACGGTTTCATCGGTTTCGTGAAAAAGGCGGCGACGTTCGGAATGGCCGATGATCACATACTCGCCGCCGGCCTCTTTCAGCATCGCTGCGCTCACTTCACCGGTGAATGCGCCCTCGCGTTCCCAGTGCAGGTTCTGTCCCGCCACGCCGATGTTCGAGTTTCTCGCCGCGTCGGCGACGGCATGAAGGGCGGTGAACGGCGGCGCGAGCACGATCTCGACGTCGGTCACGTCTTTGACCATCACGCGAAATTCCTTCGCGAACGCGACCGCTTCATGCACGGTCTTGTACATCTTCCAGTTGGCGGCGATGAAGGGTACGCGCATTGGCGAATTCTAACCCAGCGCGACGACGCCGGGGAGCTTGCGGCCGCCGAGGAACTCGAGCGACGCCCCGCCACCGGTTGAAATGTGGGTAATACGATCGGTGACGCCGGCCTTTACCACCGCGGCAATCGAATCACCACCGCCGATCACCGTGGTGCCTTGTACGTCCGCGACCGCCCTGGCAACCGCGATCGTCCCCCTCGCGAACTCGTCGATTTCAAAAACGCCCATCGGCCCGTTCCAGGTGACGGTCTTCGCTCCTGAAATGATCTCGCGATAGCGCGCAATCGTCTCCGGGCCGATGTCGAGTCCCAGACGATCACCGATCTTCGCGTCGACGACGTCGAGCGTCTCTACCGGCGCTCCCGCTTCGAGCTTGGGCGCGACGACATGATCGGAGGGCAGCTCGAACCGAAGATGCCGCTCCTTCGCCTGTTTCTCCACTTCTCGGGCCGCGTCGAGGAGGTCGTCTTCGACGAGCGACTTGCCCACGGGCAGTCCTCGCGCCTTGAAGAAGGTGTACGCCATGGCGCCGCCGATCAGGAGCGCATCGACACGAGGAACGAGGTTTTGAATGACCTCGAGTTTGTCCGATACTTTCGCCCCTCCCAGCACCGCGATGAACGGGCGATCGGGATGCTCGAGGATTTTCCCGAGATACTGCACCTCTGCCGCCATCAAGAGACCTGCGGCTGCCTGCGTGACGTGATGGACGATGCCTTCGGTTGAGGCGTGCGCGCGGTGCGCCGACCCAAAGGCGTCATTGACATACACATCGGCGAGAGAGGCCAGTTCCTTGGCGAACCCCGCGTCGTTCTTTTCCTCCTCCGGGTGGAACCTGAGGTTCTCGAGGAGGACGACTCTCCCCCCCGTCGCGGCGCGATCGATGGCCGTCTTCGCCGCTTGACCGATGCAGTCTTCGGCGAATTCGACGGGACACCCGAGAAGTTGCGACAGCCGCACCGCGACTGGCCGAAGCGAGAATTCCTGGTTCGGCTTGCCCTTCGGCCGGCCCAGATGGGAGGCGAGAACAACGGTCGCCCCTTGCTCGAGCGCGTATTTGATCGTGGGCAGCGACGCGCGAATCCGTGTGTCGTCGGTGATCGCGCCGTTCTTGATCGGGACATTGAAGTCGACGCGGATGAAGACCCGCTTGCCCGACAGGTCGAGATCCTTGACGCTTCGAGCCAACGCTACAGCCCCTTCTTCACGAGGTAATGCAGCAAATCAACACAGCGACTCGAATATCCCCACTCGTTGTCGTACCAGGACAGAACCTTGATGAAGTCGCCATCCATCACCGAGGTGTAGGCCGAGTCGAGCATCGACGAATTGGCATTGCCGCGGAAGTCGACCGAGACGAGCGGTTCGGTGACGTACTGCAGGATGCCCTTCAACTTGCCTTCGGCGGCGCTCTTGAACGCCGCGTTCACTTCGTCCTTCGACGTTTTCTTGTCGACGAGCACGGCGAGATCGACGACCGACACGTTCGGTGTCGGTACGCGCATGGCGATGCCGTCGAGACGTCCCTTGAGTTCTGGCAGCACCTCACCGACCGCGGTGGCTGCGCCGGTTGTGGTCGGAATAATCGAAAGCGCCGCCGCGCGCGCGCGACGCAAATCCTTATGCGGAAGATCGAGAAGTTGCTGGTCGTTGGTATACGAGTGGACGGTCGTCATCCAGCCCTTTTTGATGCCGAACGTCTCGTGCAGCACTTTGGCGACCGGCGCCAGGCAGTTCGTCGTGCACGACGCGTTGGAGATGATGTGGTGCTTGCCCGGATCGTACTTATCGTCGTTGACGCCCAGGACCACAGTCAGGTCCGGTCCCTTTGCCGGCGCCGTGATGATGACCTTCTTCGCGCCCGCGGCGAGATGCTTCGCGGCACCGTCGCGACCCGTGAAGATCCCGGTCGACTCGAAGACTACGTCGACGCCGAGCGACTTCCACGGCAGCTCGGCCGGGTCCTTGATCGAGAGAACCTGGAACGAATCCTGGTTGACGCGAATCTTGTCGCCGCTCGCGGAAATATCGCCGTGCAGGTTCCCGAGAATGGAATCGTACTTGAGCAGATGGGCCAGGGTGGCAGCATTCGTCAAATCGTTCACGGCGACGAAATCGATGCCGCGGTCGCCCATAGCGGCGCGCATGATGTTGCGGCCGATACGGCCGAACCCGTTGATCCCGACTTTGATGGCCATCTACGTCTCCTCTGAGCTACTGTGAAACTATTGATTTTAATGAACGGCTTGCGCGGTGGTCAACGCCGGTCTAGAGTGAGTCGCATCCAACGCGTGTCGTTATCCGTGTTGATCCGTGTTCATCCGCGGCCATGTATGTGATTTACTCCGTGGTCATCGTCCTGTTCTTTGTGGTGATGTCGCCATCACTGATTTATCAGGCGGTGCGTCACCGCAAGTACATCGGCAGCCTGACCCAGCGTCTGGGTTATCTTCCGATCTCATTCAATCTCGACTCGGACGAGTCGATCTGGATTCACGCCGTGTCGGTCGGCGAGGTGCTGACCGCGCGCGCGCTCTTGCCCGACTTGCGCGAGCGCTATCCGAAGCTGCGGCTGTTTCTCTCGACCACGACGATGACGGGGCAGCAGATCGCGCGCAACAATCTTCAATATGTCGATGGTGTGTTCTATTTTCCCTTCGACCTCGGCTTCATCGTCAATCGGACCGTCAAGCTGGTGAACCCGCGACTCTTCATCATGATGGAGACCGAGATCTGGCCGAACCTCCTCCGCGCGTGCCACCGCGCGGGAGTAAAAACGATGTTGGTCAACGGCCGGATCTCATCCCGGTCGTATCCGCGCTACCGCATTGCGCGTCCGTTCTTCCGCCGCGTCCTCCGGCATATCGACCGTTTCTGTATGCAGAGCGACGAATCCGCGCGGCGCGTCATCGACATTGGCGCCGATCGCGATCGCGTGGTCGTGACCGGGTCACTCAAGTTCGACTCGCTCGAAATCCCTGGCAGCTCTGCGGTTGATCGCGGTCGAAACCGCGTCCTTCGCTATTTCAGAGTCGCCACCAATCGTCCGGTCCTGATCGCCGCGAGCACCGTCCGCAACGAAGAAGAACCGGTCCTCGAAGCGTTTCACCGGATCCGCGCCACGATGACCAACGCGCTCCTCATCATCGCGCCGAGAAAGCCCGAACGGTTCGACGACGTGGAGAAACTCGCGCGACGCGCAGGCTGGAACGTGGCGAGGCGAACCGACCTGCGCGTCGATGCCGATCCGCGCCACGACGTCGTCATCCTCAACACGATTGGCGAGCTGGCACAGCTCTATCAGATCGCGACCGTCGTGTTCGTCGGCGGCAGCCTGGCCGACATGGGAGGCCACAATATCCTGGAGCCCGCCGTGTTTGGCAAACCAATCGTCTTTGGTCCTTACATGCAGAACTTCGCTGAGATCTCGCGGACGTTCCTGGACAACGCCGCCGCTGTGCAGGTGCACTCCGATCGCGAACTGGAGTCGGCCTTGCTCGAGCTGCTCGGTGATCCCGTGCGGCGTGCACGCCTGGGTGCCGCGGCGCGCGCGCTGGTCGAGGCGAACCGCGGCGCACGGGTCAAAACGCTCGCGGCAATCGCGCAACTGCTCGATCCGATGAATGTGGTTCGTCCGTTTAGACGAGTATGACCCGTTCCGGGATCCGGAGTCAGGGATCCGTTCGCCCACAACTCACAATCAATAGTGTTTCGTGCTGCGACGCATAATGCTGCTGTTGGTCTACGCGCTGGCGGGGTCCTGCATCCTGGCGTGGCTGTTCGTACGCTGGGCCGAGCCGCGCCTGGCGTTCTTCCCGACGACAGGCGAATCGGACACGCCTCGAGACTTCGGTGTGCCGTTCGACGCGCTTACGATCGACACGACCGACGGCGAGCGCTTGCGTGCGTGGCTGATGCGCGCGCCCACTCCGCGCGCCAATGTCGTCTATTTCCACGGCAACGGCGCGAACTTGTCGAACTGGGCGCCGATTTTGACCGGCATCGTTCAGCGCGGCTATTCGGTCTTTGCGTTCGATTACCGCGGATACGGCCAGAGCACCGGGCATCCGAATGAGCGCGGGCTCTATCGTGACGTCGACGCGATCGTCAAGCGCGCACGCGCGGGAGAATCGGGATCGATTCCAACCATTTATTGGGGCCGATCGCTCGGTGCGGCCATGGCGGCATATGCCGCGACCGTGCAGCCGCCTGACGGCATCATCCTGGAGTCGGGCTTTGTGAGCGCGCGCGCGGCTGTCCGCAGTTCGCCAGTCCTGCTGGTGTTGTCTTTCCTGTCGTCCTACCGGTTTCCAACGGCTGAATTTGCCAATCGCGCGAACCGCCCCGTTCTGGTGATGCACGGCAATCGCGACAGCGTGATCCCGTTCGCGCTCGGGCAGGAGTTGTTCAAGACGTTGACCGTGTCGAAGCAATTCGTCGTCATCGAAGGGGGCGATCACAACGACGATGTCCCGCGCAATGCCCAGGCGTACTGGTCAGCGGTGGATGGCTTCGCAGCCAGTCTCCAAGTGGTGCGCCGGTAGTGATGGTGAGCGATTTATACGCGGCGATCGTTCGGCGCCGCCGCGAGCGGTATGCGAGGCGCCCCGATCTTCGCCACCGCCTGCGCCGCCCGGTGATCAGCATCGGCAACCTTGCCGTCGGCGGCCGTGGCAAAACGCCGATGGTCGCGTCCATCGCGCGCCAGCTATTGGCGCTGGGTGAACGGCCGGCCATCCTGAGTCGCGGATACGGACGCACGCAAGCCGACGATGGTGTTGTGATCGTTCGCGACCCGGATGGCATTCGCAGCGATCTCCCGCGCGCAGGGGACGAGCCGCTGATGCTGGCGCGCGTCCTTGCCGGTGCGTCGGTGCTGGTCTCTGCCGATCGCTACCTTGCCGGCACTCTGGCGGAACACGCGTTGGGCGCGACGGTTCACCTGCTCGACGACGGGTTTCAGCATCTGCAACTCGATCGCGACGTCGACATCGTCCTCATCGGACGCGATGACATCGCGCACCCGCTCACCCTGCCACGCGGACGGCTGCGCGAGCCGCTCGACACATTAATCGCGGCTGATGCCGTGCTCGCCTCCGATGATGATGTCGATCTCAGCGCCGTCGGGGTCGATCTGCCGTTCTTCCGCACGCGCCGCTCCGTGCACATCCCCGAGATCGATGATCTGCCGGCGTTCGCGGTTGCCGGAATCGCCGCACCTGAACGATTCTTTGAAGACGTGCGCCGCGCCGGTTGTGCGATTGTTGGCACCCGCGCATTTGCCGATCATCATGCCTACTCGCGAAAGGATGTGGCGGGCCTTGCCGATGCCGCGCGGAGGGCAGGGGCGGAGGTGATTCTGACGACGGAGAAGGACTACGTGCGATTGCTGCCGTGGCGGCCTTTTCCGATCCGAGTCGAGTGCTCGACGCTTACAATGGAGCCCGATCCGCAATCCGAGTTCCGCCACTGGCTGGCCGGCTCGCTCGGCGCGGCTCGCGACATCGTTGGCTGACCAGCAACTACCCGCGGGTCCGACGCCCGCTCGCCCACGTGCATCGTTCCGGCACCGGCTCGAGTACCTCGCCGTCGTGAGCGCGGTTTCGCTCGTTCGCTTGTTGCCGATGCGCGGCGTCCTGGCCATTGGGACGCTGCTCGGCCGCGCCTTCTACACCCTCGATCGAAGCCACCGGCAACTCGCCATCCAGAACTTGCGTGCCGCATTTCCTGGCCGGAGTGAACAGGAATGTCAGGCGATCTGCCGCGACATGTTTTCGCACTTCGGCCGCCTGCTGGTTGTCCTGCTGAAATTCAGCACGATGCGGCCAGACGAGATGCTCGCGCGGGTCGAGTTCGAAGGGGAAGAACGGGTTATTCACGCGCACGCACAGAACCGTGGCGTCCTGCTTTACACCGGCCACTTCGGATTCTGGGAAATCAACGCACTCGTCCATGCGCTGACCCTCAAACCGATGGCGGTCCTCGCACGACCGCTCGACAACCCGCTGCTGCACGATTTGCTCGAAAGCGTTCGAACCGCGACTGGCAACTCGGTGTTTTACCGCCGCGGCGCCATCCGCCGGGTCCTGCGCGCCCTTGAAGCGAATCAGGCCGTGGCGTTCCTCATCGATCAACACATGCAGCCGGCCGATTCTGTGTATGTCGACTTCTTCAATCGCCCCGCGGCGACGACCTCGGCGTTGGCGGCGCTCGCGCTGCGCACCGGCGCGCCTGTCGTGCCGGTATTTGCGCTCCCATTGCCCGGTGGTCGATTCCGCATGGTATACGAGCACGCGGTCGAGCCGCCGAATGCGGAAGACGAACACGCGATCACCGAATTCACCCAACGCTGCACCGACGTGCTCGAGATGTACGTCCGGAGATATCCGGATCTCTGGCTATGGATGCATCGCCGGTGGCGCGATGTTCCGGCGGGCGAGCATGTGAAGGGGATGTTTCCGTCGGCGTCGGCCGAAACCGGCGATGCCGCCGACGATGTGGAAGAGAGAACGCAGTGAGTGCGCCCCAGCGGCTCGTGATTCGCGCACCGAACTGGCTCGGCGACGCCGTGATGGCGCTGCCGGCGCTCGCGGCTGTACGGGCGGGGTTGCCAGAGACGCACATTACGATTGCGGCGATCACCTCGGTGGCCCCGCTCTTTCAAGAAGACACGTCGGCGGCGCCGAATGACGTGCTCGCGATTCCGGATCGTTCACGTGAAACGAAGACGGTTGCCGACGGCACATTCGATGCGGGGCTTCTGCTGACGAATTCATTTCGAACCGCCTGGATGCTGCGGCGCGCGGGGATTGCTGATCGCTGGGGATTCGCGACCAATGCTCGCGGGTTCCTCCTGACCCGTCGAGTGGCGCGGCCTCGAGCTCGCGTTCACCAGTCCAAGTACTATTCGACGCTCGTCGAGGCCCTCGGCTTTGGTGTGACCGATACGGTGCCACGCGTGGCACTCCGCTCGGAGACGACACAGCGGGCCGCCGAGCTACTGGCCAAGCTCGGCATCGGTCCGTCAGCGATGCTCGTCGGCTTTGCGCCGGGCGCCGCGTACGGCCATGCGAAGCGCTGGCCGCCACCGCGCGTTGCAGCGGTTGCGACACGACTGGCCCAGGAGCGTGGCGTGATTTCGATCCTCGTCGGTGCCCACGACGATCGCGAGGCAGGGCGTGAGATAGAATCAGCGTTGCCGTCCGGCGTCAGGGTTGTCAATCTGATCGGCCGTACCGATCTCCGCCAGGTGGCGGGAATCCTGGCACGATGTGCCGCATTCGTCTCGAACGACTCGGGAGCCATGCATCTCGCGGCCGCTGTCGGCGTTCCGGTGACGGCGATCTTTGGCCCGACCGACGAGCGTGTGACCGCCCCGATTGGCCATCACGATGTCATGGTTCGCGAGGTCTTCTGCCGTCCCTGCATGTTGCGCGATTGTCCAATCGATCACCGATGTATGACACGCATCACAGCCGACCAAGTGTTTGATGCGGTGACAGCACGGCTCACGGCGGGGACAGCTTGGCCCCCCCGGATCAGATAATGCCGCGCCCTGCAGTTTTTCTCGATCGGGACGGCACGCTGGTCGAAGAAGCCGGTTACCTCGATCGTCTCGAGCGCCTGGTGTTTTTTCCCTACAGCATCGACGCGGTCCGCTTGTTGAACCGCGCGGATTTCACCGTCGTCATCGTGACCAATCAGGCCGGCATCGCGCGCGGCATTTTCAAAGAGGCGTTTGTCGCGGAAGCGCACCAGCACATCACGGCGCGGCTGTCTGCCGGCGGCGCGCGCGTCGATGGGTTCTACTATTGCCCTCATCATCCCGAGGCGGTCATCGAGCAATATCGAAAGTCGTGTGACTGCCGGAAACCGCAGCCGGGATTGTTGCAGCAGGCCGCGAAAGATCTCGATCTCGCGCTCGATCGATCCTTTGTCGTTGGCGATCGATGGCACGATCTCGAAGCGGGGCAGCGCGTCGGCTGCCGCGGCGTTCTCGTACGCACTGGCTACGGCAGGACCGAGGAGCGGTCGCCACACGATCGCGTGACGCCGGCGGCCATCGTCGACAATCTTGTGGAAGCTGTGTCCTGGATTCTTCGCGCCTCCTGATGCGAGCCACCCATCCTTCGGCCGTTGATCCGTCGCGGCTGCTCGAGCTCATCGATCGGTTTACCAAGGTCCGCGTGGCAGTTTTCGGCGACTTGATCGTTGACGAGTTCATTTACGGCGACATCGCTCGAGTCTCGCGAGAGGCGCCAGTCCTGATCCTCAACTACGACTCGACGGAAATCGTGCCGGGGGGAGCCGGCAACGCGGCAAACAATGTCGCCGCGCTCGGCGGAGCCGCGACGGCGATTGGCTTTACCGGCGCCGACGAGACCGGGCGACGGCTGATCGAGGCGCTCCGCCGCAAAGTCGATACCCGCTCGGTGCTTCGGCCGAAGGGCTTTCGCACCCCGACCAAGACCCGGATCCTCGCGGGGGGCATTCATTCTGCGAAACAGCAGGTCGTGCGCATCGATCGGGCGGCGACACTCGAGGTGTCCGACGGCGATCGCCGCGCGATTCGCACGACCTTGTTGAAGGCGGTGACACGCTGCGACGCCTTGCTCGTTTCGGATTACGGTGGCGGCGCTGTCTCGCCGCAACTGGTAAATGAAGCCGCGCAGGCGCTTCGTCAACCAACGAAGAGGACGCCGCCGGTTCTGGTTGACTCTCGATACGCGTTGCTCCGGTATCGCGGCATGACCACCTGCACGCCGAACGAATCCGAGGTCGAGCAGTTGCTCGGGATCCGCATTCGTGACAACGCCAGGGTCCTCGAGCGCGCCGGTCGTGCGCTTCTTCGCCGTACGCGATCGGAGGCGGTGCTCATCACCCGCGGCAGCCGTGGCATGGCGCTCTTCGAACCGGATCGGCGCACCGTGCACATCCCGATCTACGGGTCGGATCAGATCGCCGATGTCACCGGTGCCGGTGACACCGTCATTGCCACGATGACGCTGGCGCTAGCCGCCGGATCGAGCTTCATTGAAGCGGCACGGCTCGCAAACTGTGCTGGCGGGATCGTCGTCATGAAGCGGGGCACCGCGACCGTCAGCGCCGACGAACTTCGAAGTGCTGTGTTGAGTGACCGTGGCTGAGAAGATCGTGACCCGCGACCAACTCTTCGAGTTGGTTGCTGCCGATCGACGCGCGGGGCGAACCATCGCCTTCGCCAATGGCTGTTTCGACCTGCTGCATGTGGGCCACGTCCGCTATCTTCAGGCCGCGTCATTGGAAGCAGATCGACTCATCGTTGCCGTGAACGACGATGCAGCCGCCGCCACAAAGGGGCCGGGACGGCCGATTCTGAAAGCGGCCGAACGCGCTGAACTCGTCGCTGCACTTCGCGGTGTCGACTACGTCACGATTTTCTCCGAGCCCACTGTCGCGCCACTCCTCGAACTGCTGCGGCCGGACGTGCATTGCAAAGGTACTGACTACACTGTTGAGACGGTTCCCGAACGCGCGACCGTCCTTGGATATGGCGGCCGTATCGCGATCGTCGGCGACCCAAAGCATCATTCGACGCGCGATCTCGTCGCTCGAATCCGCGAATGAACATTCTCATCGTCCGGCTGGGCGCGCTGGGGGACATTGTTCATGCCGTCCCGGCGGCGGCCGCGCTGCGCAATGCCTTTCCAGACGCGCGGATCGACTGGCTGGTCGAGGCCAGGCACCGGCCGATGGTGGATCTGGTGAGTGTCATCGATCGCGCGATCGTTCTCGAGCGCCCGTCGATCGCCGGATGGCTGGATGTCTCGCGCCGAATGCGCGAGGTTCGCTACGACGTGGCCATCGATTTCCAGGGCTTGATGAAGTCGGCCGTGCTGGCGCGCGCGTCCGGCGCCCGCCGCGTGATCGGATTCTCTATCTGGCATCTCCGCGAAAAGGGGGCGCGTCCGTTCTACTCCGAGATTCACCGCGACACACCGGCCGAGCGAGCGGATCACATCGTCCGACAGAATCTCGCGTTGTTGCGCAGCCTGGGCGTCACCGACGTGACGATTCGCTTTCCGCTCGCCGACGTCAGTTCGCGCGCGCTTGAAGAAATCTACAGCGTGCTCGGCGGCAGGCATCCTTTCGCACTGATCAACCCGGGAGCCGCCTGGCCGAACAAGCGCTGGCCGCCGGATCGATTCGGCGAGATCGCCGGGTTCCTGCGGGACGTGCGCGGGTTGACATCGTTTGTGCTGTGGGGCCCGGGCGAGGAAGGACTCGCCGGCGCGGTCGTGGAGACCTCCGGCGGAGCCGCTCGCGTCGCGCCGCCGACGCGTCTCGCTGATCTGCTTGCCCTGTCGCGTGCGGCGTCGCTGATGGTGTCTGGCGATACCGGACCTCTCCACATTGCCGCCGCGGTTGGGACGCCGGCCGTTTCACTCTTTGGTCCGACCGATCCTCAGCGCAACGGCCCCTGGAATGCCGATGATGTGAGCGTGTCGAGATACGGCGTGTGCGGGTGTCACTACGAGCGCCGATGCCGGAAGGCCGAGTGGTGCCTCGAGTCCATTGCCGTGCCCGAAGTCACCGCCGCGATTCAACAACGCTTCCAGAAATGACGGCGCTTCGACGGATCGCGCGTCTTCGTGTCCCCATCGGATTTGCGGCAGGGGTCGTCGTCCTGTGGCTCGCCCACCCGACGTCGCGCAGCGTGATCCTCGGAGCGATTGTCGCGACGCTTGGGGAAGCTCTGCGCGTCTGGGCTGCCGGTCATCTCGAGAAGGGAAGAGAGGTGACGGCGTCTGGTCCATACGCTCTGACCCGTCATCCACTGTATGCGGGATCGATCATCATCGGAATGGGTCTGGCGATCGCCTCCGCCAGCGTTGTCGTTGCCGTGCTCACTCTCGCGTATCTCGCGATCACACTCATCGCCGCCATTCGCACGGAAGAAGCGCACTTGACGGAAAAGTTTGGCGCCGCCTATCCAGACTACCGTGCCGGACGCAGCGCGACCGTCTCCCGAGAGTTCACCCTCGCGCGCGCGATGCGCAACCGCGAGTATCGAGCGATGATCGGGTTGCTGGTTGCGGTCGCCTTGCTGGCGCTGAAAGCTGCGTTCAACTGGTAGATTCGGGACACGAGAAATCTGTGTTACTCCGTGTTCATCCGTGGCCACGCTTGCTCAGCGCCGACTCCGTGGCCTATAATCGAGTTTTGGCCGGGCACTCGACGGACCTGCAGTTCGGCACGTAGGGCGGTTAGCTCAGTTGGTAGAGCACCGGCTTTACACGCCGGCTGCCACAGGTTCGAGTCCTGTACCGCCCACCAGCCCTCGCCTCGGTCCGCTATCGGTAATGCGAGGCTTCGGCCAGGCTGCCTCACGGGTGACACATGGACGCGAGGCAGCGTCAGTTCCCTTTGCGGGGTCGTAGTTCAGTTGGTTAGAACGCCGGCCTGTCACGCCGGAGGTCGCGAGTTCGAGTCTCGTCGGCCCCGCCATCCTTCGCCCAGGCCAACCGTTCGGTTGGCCATTTTTCTTTAGCGCATGTCTGCCAGATACCGCTCGTGCAAGAGTCCGACGTGATGTACGACGTGGCCCGCCGCGATGTAGGCAAGGGCGCGCACCGTGAATGGATTATCGCTCGCGATGCCGCGACGGTCCCACGTATCGGGCGGTAGATTGCGAAAGAGCGCCAGCGTTGCGGTCCGAATCGCCCGGAACTCCTCGATGTGGCCCTTCCATGGTCGCTGGCTGGCGCCGGCTCGCGTGATCGCGACATTCTGATCGAAGCTGGGGAGCGGCGTGTCGAACCCGCGCGCAAACCAGAACGCGCGGAACGCAAACAAGCGCTCGCAGTCGTTCAGGTGAGCCAACACTTCACGGATGGTCCACTTATCGGCCGCGTAACGATAGTCCGACTGCGTCTCCGGAATTCCCTCGAAGAGCGCCGGGACTTCAACCGACTGCGACTCGAGGATCCGACAAATATCTCCTTCCGGGACCTTGTCGATGTAAGTGAAGTAATACTCGGCCGCTTCCGATCGGTCGGGTCTTTTGTTCATCACGGCACCGTTACCGGTTTAACCATACCCGTCACGATAGCCTTCCATATAATCGTGTCAAGTGCGTGACGATCTGAAAGCGGCCGCTCGCTCACTCCGCTCGTCCAAGGGCGTCACGATTGTGGTCCTCATCGTTCTCACACTCGGTCTTGGTGCGACGCCCGCGGCGGCGGTGGTGTCAGGCAGTGAATCGTGAACGTGGCGCCGGACCGAACGTGGTGTCAGGCAGTGAATCGTGAACATGCCTACGCCGACGCACAAGTCCGAAGTCGGGCCCTGCTCGCCGCCTTACTGACCGTCGAGGGTGCCACGGCCAAGAATCTCGCGATTTCAGAGAGCCGATAGCCGTGCCTGACGTGCGCGACTAGAATCAGGGCGTCCCGGCTGCGACTGTCTTTCTCCTCCTCGACGAACACGCGCTCCAATGGCGGCCGCGCCCGCCCGCGGCATCCTGCGGGCATGAGCCGATTCTCCCGGTCACGCCTCAATAACTCAGCCACCGCTGTCCTGAACCGAGGCGTGCCGAGTGCCGCCACATCGTCGAATGACCAGGTCAGCCCGGCAGGGTCGCGCACGTACTCTTCATACCGGTGCTGCGCATCGCGCAGCCCGTCGACGCGAAACGCCCACCGCAGCCAGTCCAGGTACAGCCACGCTGGCGCGGCTTCCATGCCGGCCGTGGGGCGATGCGTGCTCCATGGCCAGTCCGTCGCGTCACGACACAGGCACGCCTTCACCGGGTTCAACGCAATGTAGCGCGCCACCCGGCGCAAGTATTTTTCGCGCTGGACCAGCACTGATCGGAATCGCTGTTCGAACGTGTGTCCGACACGGGCATGCCGGCGATTGAACGCCTTCGAGTATTTGCCGTTGACGCTGCGGACGAAGTCGGACAGGTTGCCGCGCGGCGTGTCGAGCAGCGCATGGTAGTGCGTGCCCATAAGACAGCAGGCATAGACACGTACCTGATAGTCGCTTGCGGCGGCGCCGAACGTGTCCATGAACGACTGTCGGTCATCGTCATCGTCGACGATCATGGATTTGCGGTTGCCGCGGGCCATCACGTGGTACACGGCGCCCGGAAACTGAATGCGGCCTCGCCTCGCCATCCGCCGACGGAGGGCAAATACCGCGCCGACAGACAGTCAGCAAAATTCGGCTCGTGGCAGCGACATGTTGCAATTACTGCGACGTTTGTCGCGGGCGCGTCATGCAGCAATAATCACCTGGGTTTCACCATTCACGACCTGACACCACTCCTCGCCGCCACTCCTCGCCGCCGCTCCCTCGTCCCTTTCACGATTCACTGCCTGACACCTCCTCCGTCATCCTAGTCCTCCGCCGGCTCGCCACTTGGCGCCATCTTCACCAGGCGCGGCTCAAACCGCGCCAGCGGTTCCACAAGATCCTTCTGCGCCGCCATGACCTCGTCGATGTTCTTGTACGCCATCGGCACTTCATCGAGACCAGCCGACAGGAGCGTGACGCCGCGCTCGCGAAGGAACTTCCGCGCCATGTCCCAGGTGAATGTTTCTTTCGCCTTGGTGCGGCTCATCCGGCGTCCGGCGCCGTGTGACGCGGAATTCAGCGAGCTCTCCACTCCTTTTCCGCGCACGACATATCCGGGCGTTCCCATTGAGCCGGGAATGATCCCGAGCACGCCAGCGCCAGCGGGAGTCGCGCCCTTTCGATGAACGATGACTTCTGCTTCCGAACCATCCGGCGTGAGATGGCGCTCGCGCCACGCGTAATTGTGATGATTCTCGAGATCGAGCAGTACATCGACGCCAAGCGTGGTCGCGATGTGGGCGTGAATCAGGGCATGATTGGCCGCCGCGTACTGACCCATCAGCTCCATCGCCGCCCAATATTCCTGCCCGGGCTCGCTCGAGAGATCGAGCCACGCGAGATGGGAAAGCTCCTTTGGAAGTTCCGGATGCACATCCCGCGCAAGCCGACTGTAATGCTGCGCGATCTGCGCGCCAGTACCGCGGCTGCCTGAGTGACTGAGAAGCGCGAGATATCTGTTGGCCGGGAGCCCAACGACATCATTTATTACTGTCAGCTCGCCGAACTCGACGAAGTGATTGCCGCTGCCGCTCGTCCCGAGCTGCGCCCATGCGCGATCCTTGAGGCGCGACGTGAGCGGGGTGACGTTCCAATCGCGATCCATCACGTCGTGCTGACGGGGCGCTCGAAACGTCGCACCGATTCCAAATCGCGTTTCACGCTCGAGCGCCTTCGCGAGACGCGATTGGTCAATCTTCAACGTGCTGACCGGCAAGTCGAGCACTGTCATTTTCATCCGGCAGGCGATGTCGACTCCGACCGCATACGGAATGACGGCTTCGTTGGTTGCGAGAACACCACCGATCGGAAGGCCGTAGCCAACATGCGCATCAGGCATGAGCGCGGCTGAAACAGCCACGGGCAACCTGCACGCGTTCTGCAGTTGTCGTACGGCATCTGGTTCGAGATTACGTCCCCAGATCTGGTACGGCGCGTCGGCCACGCGTGGCGCGAACGGGCGAGGATGCACTCAGTTCAACACAAAGAGATACAACCCAGCCGCTCCGGTGAACAGCATGTGCTGCTTGCCGTCGAGCATGAAGGTTTCCGGGGGACTCGACAAACCACCGATCTGCGAATACCAGAGGCCTTTGCCCGTCGCGGCGTCCCATGCTTCGACGTTTTGTCCGTTACTCAGGAAGAGCAGACCGCCAGCGGTCGAGAGCAGACCGGAACTGCCTCCATTAATCTCTTTCCGCCAGGAGACCTTGCCTGTTTTGTAGTCGATGGCGACGATGTTCGTGCCCCAGTTGAGATTGCCGCCGCCGCTCGTGCCGCCGAGGCCCATTGACCCGCGTGGATCGGGTTCCATCAGGTAACTGATCCGCATCGAGTTCTGCTCGTGCACGTAGAAGAGGCCGGTCAACGGTGAGAACGTTGGTGGTGGATAGTTGGTGACGTCGGCGTTGACGAGCGATCCCGCAATAGTCGCGTCTTTGTGCGGATTACGTTTTGGCTGTCCCTTCTCGTCGAGGCCGCTGGCCCAGTTGTTCACGAGACCAAACTTTGACGTGACGAGGTGTTCACCCGTCGTGCGATCGAGCACGAAGAAGTACCCGTTCCGGGTGGCGGTGATCACGAGCTTGCGCATCCTGCCGTTGAATTGCGCGTCAACGAGCACCGGCGTCTGCGTCGAATCCCAGTCGTGCGTGTCGTGGGGAGACGTCTGGTAATACCACGCCATCTTGCCAGTATCGACGTTGACGGCAATGAGTGACGACGTGAAGAGATTGTCGCCATCGCCCCGTCCTTGGGTGTACGCAGGCGTCGGGTTGCCGGTGCCATATAAATAAAGGTGGGTTTCCGGATCGTATGAGCCGGGAATCCACGTCGCGCCATTTCCATGACGGGCCGCGTCAAGGCTCGGCCATGTCTCGAGGCCGGGATCGCCTGGATTCTGCGGCGTCGAATACAGGATCCACTGCAACTTACCGGTCTGTGGATCGAGCGACTTGAGAAACGCCGGCGCATCGAGGTCATTACCCGTGCCAACGAGGATGTGATCGCCAACGACCATCGGCGCGTTCGATGAGAAGTACTGCTGATCGAACGGCGCGATTTCGTGCTTCCAGACTTCCTTCCCGGTTTTTGCATCGAGACAAACAACCCAGTCGTCGTGCAGCTCGAAGTAGATGTAGTTGTGCCACATGCCGAGGCCGCGCGTCTGGAGGCTCGTGCCGCCGCGCGTCTTCCAGTAGTAGTGCCAGAGCAGGGCGCCGTCGCGCGCGTCGATCGCGTAGACGTTGTCAGGCGTCGAGGCATAGATGGTCCCGTCGACGAACAGAATCCCGCCACCCAGCCGAGCAGGGTTGCAATTGTTCGCATCACCGTTGCCCAGTCCGCCGACGATGATCGGCGCGGCGGGCCCACCGCCGCCGCCGCGTCCACCGCCGCGGCCGCCGCCAAACCCACCGGCAGCGCCGGCCGGCGGCGTTCCGGTTGGACCACATCCCGTCGTCAGACTGGTCATCCACTTGAGGCTGAGATTCTTGACCGTGGTGGTGTTGACCAGTTTCAGCGCGCTGAAACGCTTGCCGCTCAGGTCTCCCGAGTAACTGGTCCACTGATCCGCCAGCGGCTTCATGATGTCGGCGGGATCGAGCCCGCCAGACTGAGCACCAGACTGGGACTGTCCGTACAGAAGCGCGGGTCCAACCAGCAGCGCTGTGACGATTACGAGTTTTTTCATATTGGCGCGCCTTTACTTAATCGTCCACAGGTACGCGGTGATGTCGTGCATCTTCTTGTTTTCCGGATCATCGAGCTCCAGGACCATTTTCTTGTGTGCCTCTTTCGGATCCTTCACGTCGACTTTCGGGATGCCGTTGTTGCGCGCGAATGATTTGCGCGTGCCGTCCTTCATCGTGAACACGACCAGAAAGTCGTCTCTGCGAATCAGCATGCCTTCGAGCTTTGTTCCATCCGCCAGGGTCACGGTCACCGGATTGCCAGCACCGCCGCCGCCTCCGCGTCCGCCTGCGAATGCCTGCGTGGAACCGGCCACCCATCCGTTCTGGAGCGCTCGCGCGTCCTCGAACTTCGAGGCGAGTCCCTTCAGATCACCAGTTACTGAATGGCAGGAGGCGCACAACGACGCGAACGCCGCCTCACCCGCCTTGGCGTCGCCGACCAGCACGTTGAGTTCGACGCCAGTTGGATTGCGTCCGGGTGGGCTGCCCTGTCCGCTCATGGTCGCGTGAACACTATGGATGTATTCCGCAATCGCGACCGAATCGGCCTCGACCAGTGTCAACGCGGGAGTGTGTTTCGCGATGGCCGCGCCGACCATTTCGCCGTGCTTATCCTGAAGCGCGACTCCCGATCTCAGCAGATTCGTCCCCTTCGGTCCACCGCGGAGGTCGGTCGCATGGCAGCTTGCGCAGTTGGCTTCATAGAGGGACTTGCCGCGCACCAGCACATCCTGCGGTGCAAGCTCGCGCGTGAACTGCGTAAACCCACCCCGTCGTCCGCCGCCCCCCTGGCGGCCGCCCTGTCCGGCGCCGCGCTGCCCCGCGTCTCCGCGCCCAACCGCTGGCGGAGGAGCCTGTCCGGCAGGCGCCTGGGTTTGCGGCGTCTGTGGGGGCGTGCCCTGCGCAAGTATGAAAGGTGCGCTGCTGCCAATCGCCAGGGCGATCGTTGCGATCAACCGGGTATGTCGAGTCATGGAGTTGGAGCCTCCGTTGGGCACACGAAGAGCAAAGGGCGCGGTTCGCGGCGATTTCTGCTTATTACGACGCGGCACGGCGCAGCGATTACCGGAGTCTTCGGCCACAGGTCAGAGTCAAATAGCTCGTACAAAGGTCGAGGAGCGACTATTCCGCACGAAGGTCAGCAGCACCAGAACCGCGAGGAGCGGCACCAGGCTTGCCCCAATCAGAATCGGCGCGAACGAATAGCGATCGGCGACCCAGCCAGTGAGATAGGTTGCCGCGATCGTGCCGATACCTGCAGCCGCGCCGCTCATACCGCTAACGGTCGCTACCGAATCGCGCCGATAAATATCCGCCGGCAGGTTCAACACCATCGTCGACAACGCCGCATACGAGCATGTCGCGATGCCAAAGCAGATCGTCAGCCCGGTGAGACTTGAAAAAAGCAGGCTTGCCATGAGCGTGCTCATCCCGAGACCGCTCACCACGATGACGATCTTCCGTGCCCTGCCGACTGAGACGCCACGAGATATGAGGTAGCTCGACATTCCGCCGCCGAGAAAGTTCCCCGCATCTGCCGCGATGAATGGAACCCAGAAGGCGAGCCATCCGTGTTCGAGGGAAAACCCTCGCGAGGCAAGATAGATGAAGAACCAGTCGGTGATGAAGAACCACACCGGATCGGTCAGCATTTTCCCTAGGAGGATGCCCCAGGTCTGCGGCAGCTTCAGTAGGTCGCCATAGCTCGCCGAACGAACATCGGTCGGTGTGTCCGGATCCTCGCGATCGGAGAGGATGTACTCGCGCTCGGCGGCCGAGATGCGCGGATGCGTCTCGGGTGGGTGATAGAGGTATCGAAACAACAGAAGCCAGAGGAAACCAAGCGAGCCCGTGATCAAGAATGCCGGCCGCCAGGTGCCGAACGTGTGGAGAAGTGCAACCACCAGCAGCGGTGCAATCGCAGCTCCGATCGACGAGCCACTGTCGAAGAGCGCAACCGCCCATCCGCTTTCGCGTCTCGGAAACCACTCGGCGACCGCCTTGGTCGCTCCGGGCCAGTTGCCTCCCTCACCAGCGCCGAGAAGAAACCGAAAGAAACAAAACGATCGGAGGCCGCTCGCGAGTGAGGTCAGCATTGCGGCGATCGAGTAGAAGGCGACCGAAACGGTCAAACCCGTGCGCGTGCCCACCGCATCGAGGAATCGTCCTGCACCGGCCTGTCCGATCGTGTAGGCGACTCGGAACGAGATCACGATGAGAGCAAAGTCGGCGTTGCTCCAGTGATACTCATCCTTCAGCGTCGGCCCGAGGACACTGAGCGTCTGCCGGTCGATGTAGTTGATGACGGTGGAAAGAAACAGCAGGGCCCCGATCCGCCATCTGAGCCGGTCTCCAGAAATCACGCGCCGAGCATAGTAAACAATTGGCTCCTCATCCACGAGCTTGACAACCAGGGGGTACTCCCCTAGGGTCTGTTTGGGATACTGCAGCGTCAGCGAAGGAGAGAAACATGAACACGGTCAATCGCAGGCATTTCCTCATGTCGTCGATGGCGTTGCCGGTGGCACTCAAGGCGAGTGCGCTGCCAAGTGAGAACAACACCGTCAGGGTGGCTGTTATTGGATTCAACGGCCGCGGCAAAGCGCATATCTCCGCGTATCTCAAGATGCCGAACGTCGAGATCGCCGGGCTCTGCGATGTCGACGATGCCGTTATCGAGAGCGGCTGCAAGATGGTGGAAGCGGCGGGGAAGAAGCGGCCGCAAACATTCAAGGACATTCGGCGCGTCCTCGACGATCGCAGCATCGATGCGGTGTCGATCGCGACACCCAACTTCCACCACACGCTACAGACGATCTGGGCTGTTCAGGCGGGGAAGGACGTGCTCGTCGAGAAGCCTGTTTCGTACAACATGTTCGAGGCGCAGCAGATTGTCGCGGCGGCGCGCAAGTATAACCGCATCGTACAAAACGGCACGGGCGCCCAGCGGTGGCTGCACGAGGCGCAGAAGAAGCTGCAGGACGGCATCATCGGCGACGTCTACATGGCGCGCGGCCTCTGTTTCAAATGGCGAGACACCATCGGGCATGCCAAAGAAGAACCAGTTCCGGCTGGCGTCTCGTATGACTTGTGGACCGGACCGGCTCCGGCGAAGCCGTTCACGCGTAATCGCTTTCACTACAACTGGCACTGGCAATGGGACTACGGCAATGGCGACCTCGGTAATCAGGGCGCCCATCAGATTCACTCCGCGCGTGTCGGCCTGGGCGTGAAGTACCCAACGCAGATCAGCTCCATGGGTGGGCACTACGTGTTCGACGACGATCAGGAGACGCCGAACACGCAGGTCGCGACATTCGAGTTCCAGCAGGACGGGAAGAAGAAGCTCCTGGTTTTTGAAGTGCGTCATTGGATGACGAATAACGAAGCGGGAATTGGCGAACGTCCAGCGGGCCAGGCGCAGGCCATCGGCAATATCTGGTACGGGTCGAAGGGCTACCTGGCGAACACAAATGACGGCTGGCAGACGTTCATGGGGAAAGAGGGAGCGCCTGGTCCGAAGTCGGAGTCCGATCCGGGGTATCCAGGATTCACGAACTTCATCGATGTCGTGCGCAGCCGCAAACGGGAAGATCAGCTCGCGGAGGTGGAGGAAGGCGCGATTTCAACGATGCTGATTCACCTCGCCAACATCTCGTATCGCACGGGTCGGACGTTGTATTTCGATCCGGTTACCTACACGTGCAAGGGAGATCCGGAAGCGACCGCAATGTTCACCCGCAGTCAGTACCGTTCTCCATTTACCGTGCCGAACATCGGCAGCGTCAGGACCAGCGAGGTCGTTTAATCGCTGATCGCTCATCACTAATCGTGAATCGGCGCAACAGTTTCACGGTCAGCCTGATCGTCCTGGCCATCGGCACGACGACCCCGATGTCCGCCGACAACTGGCCGCAGTGGCGCGGCCCGCAGTTGAACGGCACCACTGTCGAAACGAATCTGCCGATTCGCTGGTCGAAGTCCGATGGAGTGGCGTGGACGCTGCCGCTGCCCGCGTGGTCCGGATCGACACCCATCATCTGGGCCGATCGCATCTTCCTCAACGTGGCTGATGGACCGCAGGTATCTCTGTGGTGCGTGGATCGGGTTGCCGGTCGTGTGATCTGGAGGCGGCCGATTGCCTCAGGCAATCGCCAGATACGCAAACAGAACATGTCGTCGCCATCGCCCGTCACCGACGGCAGCCATGTCTGGGTGATGACCGGAACCGGCGTCCTCAAGGCGTTCGACTTCGAGGGGAAGGAGCGCTGGACGCGCGATCTCCAACATGACTACGGCATGTTTGGCCAGCTCTATGGTTACGGTTCGTCGCCGCTTCTGTTCGAGGATTCTCTCTACGTGCAGGTCCTGCACGGATCGCACACCGCCGAACCTTCCTATCTATTGCGGATTGACAAGACGACGGGCAAGACAATGTGGCGCGTGGAACGCGTCACCAGCGCCCGTCAGGAATCGCCCGATGCCTATACGACACCGACGCTGGTGCGCTACGGCGACCGGAGCGAGGTCGTTGTCTCGGGCGCCGATGTCGTCACCGGCCACGATCCCGCGACCGGTGCTGAGGTCTGGCGCACGGAAGGCTTGAACCCGTCTGCCGACGGCATCTATCGCATCATCGCATCACCCTTCGTGCGCGACGGGATCATTTACGCGCCGAGCCGCGAGCGGCCCATGCTGGCGGTGAAAGCCGGCGGCCGCGGCAACGTGAGCCGCTCGCATGTGCTGTGGCGGTTCATGAATGGACCCGACGTGCCGACGCCGGTGAGTGACGGCACTTATGTCTACGTCATCAACGATCGCGGCATCATGTCGTGCGTGGACGCCAAGAGCGGTGCGCTCGTCTACGAGCGACAGCGGCTGCGCCCGTCGACGTATACGGGTTCGCCGATCCTCGCCGACGGCAAGATCTACATCACCAACGAAGACGGCTTGACGAGCGTCGTACAGGCCGGTCCACACTTCTCTGTGATCGCCGAGAACGATCTCGGCGAGTACACGCTCAGTTCTCCTGCCGTGTCGAACGGACAGCTGTTCATTCGGACGGACAAGTTTCTGTACGCCATTGGTGAGCGAACACGCGGCCGGCGGGAAGGGGAGCCGCCGGGTCAGCGCTGACGGCCGATGCGGTGAGCGCTATTTCCTCTTGAACCTCAACGTCGTCACCACGCTCGGACATTCGCCCTTGCCGCAGATTTCCGTGTCACCAACGACCAGCGTCCCATCAGGGTCCAGCGAGCAGCGCAAAATGTTCGAGAGCCACCGCTGGCCGTCCTGAGGCGCGGTGTCGGTGCTGATCAGTAGCGTGTCGCGGCTCAGTGTCGCGCGCGATTCTCGTACGAGCTTCTGGCCGTTGACCACGTACTCGTTGCGGCTTTCGCCGCCGACGACGAATTGCGCCTCGCGCTGCGGTGGCGGGCTCAGTCGCGTGATCACCAATGTCGTCTCGGCCTGGGTCACCACCGCCTCGGTTCCGAACCAGAACTGATCGTACGCCTGGCGCTCCGGACTGATGGAGGTAAGCACCCAATGACCGGCGAAAGAGCGTGACGTCTGCGTACTCGCGACCACGGCTGCCGCAACAATAACTGCGCCTGCGCCTGCGAGGAGCCATCGGACGCGAGTCTTCATGCCCACACGTTACATCACGGCTGCGTCAGCGTCGTAGGGCGCAGTAGATATCCTTGTCTCCAAGACTGTCGGCGCGGTCGCCCATCCAGCAGATTTCTTTGCCGCCGGCGCGAATCGTGGGTAGCCCCCCGAAACAGGTCGGGCAGTTCAGTGTATCGAGGTAGATACGCGGCCCCCACGGCTCGCCGTCACTGCGCCGTTGCGATACATACAAGTGATTAATGGCGCCGGGGGCGAACGGGTTGTCGGTGCCCGACGAGAAGAACATCGTATGGCCGTCTGGAGTCAGCGCCGGACCATAGTCGTGTCCATCAGAATTGATCGGTGGCGGCAGCTTGACTCGCGGACCGAATAATTCGTCGCTCGTCGTCCGGGTCGACATGTAGATATCGAAGACGAACGACGGAGTAACGGCTGCGAAGAAGACCGTGCGTTTATCGGGACTGATGTCGATGGATCCTTCGAAGAACGGCGTGTTGATTCCAGCGCCGAGGTTGACCGGGTCTTCCCATGGGTCGTTCACCGATGCACGATGCGACACCCAGAGGTCGGGCAGCGGCGGACTGAAAGGACCGGGACGGTTCGAGCCGAAGTACAAGTCGAGACCGTCGAGTGAAATCGTGGGTGTGATGTCGAAAAATGGGCTCGAGACGGGGGGCGGGACGCGTTCGGGATCCCCCCACGTGTCGCTCACCGATCGACGGCGGCTGACGTAAATGTCTTGATCCCCCGGTCCGCCGAGAGCTCCTGGCCGGTCTGAGACGAAATATAATTCACGGCCGTCAGCCGACAGCGCAGGTTTTCCTTCAAACCACACCGTATTGATTGGACTGTCGAGATGCACCGGCGTGTCATAACAGTAGGGCTTGCCGGCCGCGCAGTCCGCTTGTACGTTTCTAACGGCACGAACGGGCATCATCGACATTGCTGACGACACAGCGATCAGCGTCACTCCAAATTTGCTCTTGATCATGGTGCGCCTCCTTGCCCGAGACTGGGGCGCCCGGGTCTGGTCCGCAACGCGCAAACGCGGTCATCGTGTCGATGACAGACTTTGTCCGACAATGGCCGCCGCGTACGGACGACTGGCGGGAGGGAATCAATGACGGCCGATCGCCTGGACTCCTGGAAAGAGATCGCCGCCCATTTCAAGCGAAGTGTGCGGACGGTGACGCGATGGGAGCGTGAGGAAGGCCTGCCCGTTCATCGACATCTGCACACCAAGTCCGGGACCGTTTATGCCTTCAAGCCCGAGTTGGACGCGTGGTGGAGCAACCGGGGAAAACAACTCGATTCCCGGGAAGCCGACATCGAACCTGAGCGCGCCGCGACTGTCTACCGATGGTGGATCGTTGCCGCCGTGCTGGCGTTAGTCGTCGTACTTGTGGCGGCGTTTTGGCTTGTCAGCAGTCGGCTATCGGTTCCTTCCTCGATGGTCCTTCTCCCTTTGACCACCTACCCGGGCGTTGAAGGTCCCCCGAGTCTTTCGCCGGACGGCAATCAGGTCGTCTTCGAACGCGCCGGCGACATTTTCGTGAAACAGGTCGACGGTGAAGCGCTCGTGCAACTCACGACCACATCCGTCCCGGAGTCGTCACCCACATGGTCTCCGGATGGACGTCAAATCGCCTTCACCCGCGGAGACAGCGGAATCTTCGTCGTCTCACCGCTTGGTGGAGGAGAAAGAAAGGTCACCGACACGCGGATCCCGCTTCTCCTTAAGTCCATGGCGTGGATGCCGGACGGCAAAACCCTCGTGATCAGCGAGATGACCTCGCCGATTTGCGCGAGCCTGTTTGCTGTTGCTGTTGCCACCGGAGAGAAGCGCCGACTGACGAGGCCTCCTGAACCAAGCATCGGCGACGGCTGGCCCGCTGTGTCGCCTGACGGATCGACCCTGGCCTTCGCACGTTATTCGCAGGACAGCACCGCCAATGTGCATGTGATGTCGCTAGACGACGGCGAACCGCGCAAGCTCACGGCTGACCGGGCCTCGATATTTGGAATTGCATGGAGCGCTGGTGATGAGCTTGTCTTTTCGTCGGACCGGGATGGCGGGTCTCGCTTATGGCGCGTCGCCAGTCATCCTTCCCCTCATCCCGTGGTGTCACGCGTCGATGTTGCCGGCGAGGATGCACGGTTTCCTTCCTTGTCGCATCCGACATCGCCCGCGCCGGTTCGTCTGGCATATCAGCGCTTTGTGCAGAATCTCGATATCCGCCGGGCCGAATTGGCAGGCGATGGCACGCTCCGTCCAACGCTGAAACCATCGCAACCATTCATCGCGTCCACCAAATCGGAGGATCATCCGCAGTATTCGCCAGACGGATCGAGAATCGCCTTCGTCTCACGCCGATCCGGCGCTCACGAGATTTGGATCTGCGATCGCGACGGGTCGAACCCGGTGCGCCTCACATCCCTGGCGGGACCGATCGTCGTCGGCCCACAGTGGTCGCCAGACGGCAGTCAGATCGCCTTCTTTGCCGCCACCGGCCCGGGCGGCAGGTACGAGATCTATGTGATGTCAGCGCAAGGTGGGCGACCGGCGCGACTCACCCAGAATGAAAGTGAACTGGAGGCGCTTCCTTCGTGGGCTCGTGATGGGAAGTCGCTTTACGTGACGTCGAGCCGTTCGGGCTCGTTGCAGATCTGGAAGAAACCACTCGATGGCGGACCATCAACGCAGCTCACGAGGAGTGGAGGCGCCGAAGCTCTGGAATCTCCGGACGGACAGAATCTCTACTACACCAAGGTTCCTGAAATGGGTGCTGGCCTCTGGACCATACCAGCGCGCGGAGGAGAGGAACTCCGTCTACTTGAATCGCCGCGCTTCGGATACTGGGCGATGTCAAAGTCCGGGATCTACTTCGTCGACTTCGATGTCGTGAGTGACGCTGCACGTCCCGTGAGGTTCTTCAATTTTGACTCACGACAGGTCACGCAGGTGGGCGCGCTGGAGAAGACCGTATCGTGGACAAACACTCCTGGCTTTGCGATCAGTTCGGATGGCCGGTGGCTTCTGTACACGAGTCTCGAGAGCACCGACGCCGACTTGATGCTGATCGAGAACTTCCGTTAGCGAAGCGGACTCATCTCGGTCAACTCAACTTCTTGACCCACATGTTCCGCACCGACACTTTGGTCGTCGCTTCGATCTCGATCCCAAACTGGCCGGCCTGATTGTTCGACGACTCAGGATCGTCGTCGATCATCACGGCCATGAGCTGACCGTTGAGGATGTGCAGGAACGTTCCGCCGCGCGCGATAACGGTGTACTGGTTCCAATCGTTCTGGCGCACAACGCTGCCGAGGGCTTCGCGATCGGCGATGTTGCCCATGAGTCGCTTGCTCTTCGCCCCGAAGCCTTCGACCACTTGTCCGCGCCAGGCGAGGATTCGCATCGGCGTATTCTCCGAGTAGAACTGCCCGGTGTAGATGCGGCTTGGCCAGAAATCTGCCTGCGGTCCGGTCATCATCCAATTGAGGTTCACCGGTCCGACATTCGCAGTCACGTTCGGCGAAATGTTCGCGAGCCACGGTAGTCCCGTCTTGCTGCGGTATTGAATCCCGCTGCCGCCGGTTCCCTCAATCTTGATCTCGAACTTGAGCGTGAAGTCCCTGGCTTCGAGATTGCGATACGCGATGTAGCTGTTGCCGCTGGGATTGGACGGCGTGGACTCACCGACGATGGCACCGTCTTCGACACGCCAGAACTTCGGGTTGCCGTCCCATCCCTTCAAGCTCACTCCATCGAACAGCGACACATACCCTTCGTGATCGTTGAAATCGATCGGGCTGGGTTCGGTGAATGCCATGCCGCGTCCGCGACCCTGCTGTGGCTGCTGGGCATCGACGACAAAGTGAATGGGAAAGCCAAGGAGGACACCGACTCCCAGACCGAGCACACCTGTTCTGATCGAACGATCCATAACGTCACCTTCGGCGGAAATTGAGATTATGACTGTGCGGCAAGCGGACGGTGTTGAAGAACCCGGGCGCCAGACTCCACTCTCGCAACAGGATCGGGCCAGTCAAGATAGTTCCGCTCTCGATCGCGAATCGCCTTGTAGCGGCGAAAGACCGTTTGACTGTTCTCCAAACCGAGAACGGATCTCCAGCCGGTGCCTCTGAACGTGTGCGCCATCATGCGATGCACGTGCCGCAGGACGAACCCAGGATCGTGGCGCAAGACCGCAGGCAGATGTCGCACTTTCATCCATCGCTCGGCCTTCCACCGCATGAACTCGATTTCTTCCGATGTGAGATGTGCGCTGCGAGTCACCGCCGTCGTCCCGTCGTACTCTTCGACGCGCGAGTTGACGACCAGGCCACGCGCTTCGAAATCCTTGGTCATTGGCGTGCCGGGATACGGGGTCGGGTGCTGGATGTATGGCCAATCGACGTACTTCTTCGCGAACTCGAGATTCGCGGTAATGGATTCGCGCCGGTCATCCGGGTTGCCAACGATCAACCCGCCGACCACGAGCATGCCGTGCTGGTGCAGGATGTCGACCGCCGCGATCGCGGTGTTCGTGCGCCGGCCTTCCTGATGCCGGCTGTTTTTCGAGCGCGCCTTGAGAAACGCGAGATCCTCGTCGAGGATGTTCTCGATACCGAGAAAGACGTAGCGAAAACCTGCCTTGCGCATCAACGGTGCGAGCCGCTGGCCGTGGGCCGCGATCGACGCCGTCATGGCCTGGACCAGGTAGTCGATGCGATTCAGACCGGCATGAATGATCGCGGTGCACAGCTCCTCGAACCGGTGCACGTCGAGCGTGATGTTGTCGTCGACGATGAAGATGCTGCGCGCGCCGCGCGCCGCGGCATCGCGGATGTCTGCAATCACGCGATCGATCGGAAACCGATGGAAATTCCGGCCGCGCATCTCGATGATCGAGCAGAAGCTGCAGTCGAACGTGCACCCGCGCGAGGTTTCGATCACGTCGATCTGGCGCCCGAGCATGGTGTAGCCGGAGAGCACGCGCGTCGCGCGGTTGGGCAGGTGAATCTCGCCGGCATCAAGATGGGTCACGGCCCGCTGAGGTGTTCGCCGGAACAGCGTGCCTTCGCGAAACCAGATGCCGTCAACCGTGGATAGCGGCCGCTGATTTTCCCAGGCGCGAATCAACTCGCGCAACGTGATGTCTCCTTCGCCGCGGACGATGACGTCGACGCCAATCGCCGGATCCGTCCACTCCTCGGGCGCAAGGCTCGGATCGTATCCACCAACCACGACGCGAACGTCGGGCGCGAGGGCACGAACGAGCGCGATGATCCGTCGCGCCGTCGAACGCTGGAAGGTCATCACCGACAACCCGACGACATCGGGGCGAACCTCCGCGACCAGCCGCTCAATCGTGCGGCGAACCGACGACTGGACCAGGACGAGATCGGCGACGGCGACTCGATGATGCGGGTCAACATTTCCGGCGAGCGAGGCGAGCGCGCCGTTCGGCATGCGGATGGTCAGAGTTGGTGTGTGCTCGAATGAATCGGGCATCGAGAGGAGCAAAATATTCACGGCACCTCCGAGACGGTTGGGCCAGCCGGTGCGCGGCCGATTCGACTCGGATCATAAGCCCAATGACGTCCCATGTCACAATGTCCGGGCGTGTCGTTGGAGAATCCTCAGCCAGAGTCAGTCGTGTCTACGGGTTCAGGTGGACCGGCGTCGATGTCGCCCGTAAACGTCGTGCTGATAGGTCCGCCAGGCAGCGGGAAAGGTACCCAGGCCGTTCGGCTGGCTGAACGATACGCGATCCCGCACATTTCCACCGGCGAGATCCTTCGATCGGCGGTGCGCGCCGGGACGGAACTGGGGCGTCAGGTCGCCGACATCATGGCAAAAGGATCGCTCGTCAGCGACGAGTTGATGACTGACCTCGTCCGAGCGCGGCTCAAGGAACCGGACGTGGCGCGCGGATTCGTGCTCGACGGCTACCCACGCACAGTGCGTCAGGCGCAAGCGCTCGATGAGATGATGTCACGCGCGCCGATGATGGTGATCTTGATCGACGTGCCGGATGCAGAGATCGTGCGGCGAATGGGCACGCGGCGCGTGTGCGACTCGTGCCGGCTGACGCAGTCGGTTGCCGACGCGTTCCATCCCGACAGCGAGCCGTGTCCCTACTGTGGCGGCACTCTGGTTCGCCGTCCGGATGACGAACCGGAGACGGTTCGTCGCCGGCTGGCAACCTATGCAGAGTACGCGATGCCTGTCGTCGAGCATTACCGTAAGCGCGCCACATTTGGCGTTGTCGACGGCGTCCAGCGTGCTGACAAAGTCGCTGCCGAAATGACCGCCATCATCGAGCGCGTGCGTGCAACGCGCTGAGGACTGAGCGATGGATACCACCGCGACGCTCGCTGTTGACTGTCGATGCACCCTCGGCGAGGGCATCGTCTGGTCGCCCCGACTGCGCAGCCTGTTATGGACAGATATCGAGAACTCGACCCTGTGGATGTACCGTCCTCACGACAGGTTCACGCGACAGTGGTCACTGCCCGATCGGCTGGGATCGTTTGTGTTGTGCGGATCCGGCCGATTGCTTCTGGGTTTCGCGAAAAGCCTTGCGTTCGCCGATCTCGACGCCGCGTCAGGCTCCAACCTGCCGGTTATTCCAATCCTTCCAATCGAGCCGGAGGTGGCGCGTACGCGCATCAACGACGGCCGTATCGATCGCGCAGGTAACTTTGTCTTTGGGACGATGAATGAAGATCATCGGCCGGCCAACGGCAGCTTCTATCAGTATTCATCGCGCTTTGGTCTTCGCCGCCTCGAAGTTGGCGGCGTTGCCATCCCCAACAGCCTCTGTTTCAGCGTTGATGGCCGAACGATGTACTTCTGCGATTCGCCGACCGGTGTAATCCGGCAATGCCAGTACGACGCCGAGTCCGCCGCCGTCGCGAACGTGCGGGAATTCACACGGTATCCGGAGGGGACCGGGTTCCCGGACGGGTCGATCGTCGATAGCGACGGATGTTTGTGGAATGCCGTCTGGGGTGCTGGTGTGGTACGGCGATTCGATCCGAACGGCAAACTGGTCGTCGAGACTCCAGTTCCCTCGCGCAACCTCACATGCCCCGCATTTGGCGGCGACTCTCTCGACCAACTGTTCATCACGTCGTCGCGGCAGGAAATGAGTGAAGACGATCTCACTGCCGCGCCAACGTCCGGGGGAGTCTTCGAGTTGCGTGGACTCTCGCGTGGTGTCCCGGATGCAGTCTTCGCTGACTGAATCGCTCGTCACTGGATCACAGGCGATGCCTCAGGAGTAAACTACCTGCGTGACGATTTGTTAAAACATTATCGCTCAGCCGGTTAACGGCTGAGCCGCTATGACAAAACTGAGGATTGAATTACGATATCGTCTGTAGCTGAGCCGTTTCTAACATAACTGGCGTTCTCACCCGGGCCCTCGTTTTGCGTGCGGTGACCATCGATGCTCCCCCGCTTCCCACAAATTCACTTCGTTCATCGCGCGCTTGCCGGCCGTCCCCGTCTCGTGATCGCGTCGGTGACCGTGCTGGCGCTGCTCGTGTTCCTCGTCGGCGGGTGGGCTGCCTGGTTCAGTTATGGGTTGACCGCGGGGTTACCTGATCGCCAGGCCTTGAAGTCGTTAGGGGAAATGGCCCAGGCGACGACGATTCTCGACGCCGCCGACAAGCAGGCTTTCACGATTTTCAAGGAGCAACGGATCGAAGTTCCGCTCGAGAGTGTCTCGCCAAACCTGATCAAAGCGGTCATTTCGATTGAGGATCAGCGGTTCTACGAGCACAGCGGTGTCGATGGGATTCGCGTTGCGGCTGCCGTGCTTCGCAACCTCGAGGCAGGGCGTCGCGCTGAAGGTGGCAGCACGATCACCCAGCAGCTTGCCCGACAAAGTTTCCTGAGTCGGGATAAAACGTATCGGCGCAAATTGAAGGAGGTCATTCTTGCCGCATACATCGAGAAGATGTACGACAAGAACGAAATCCTCGAGCTCTATCTGAATAAGGTGTACTTCGGCGGAGGACTCTACGGCGTCGAGGCCGCCTCGCGGGGATATTTCGCCAAGTCGTCGCACGACCTCACAATCGACGAAGCGGCCCTGCTCGCCGGTCTCATCCAGTCACCCTCGAGCTACGCCCCGTCGGTGAATCTCGAGCGCGCCATCGCGCGCCGCAATATCGTCCTCCAGTCCATGGTCTCCACCGGCACCATCGACCAGGCGACTGCTGAGCGCGCTCGTCGAGCTCCAGTGCGGCTCATCAACGGTCTCGAGATCCAGGAATCGTCCGGCCTTTACTTCAAGGAGCAAGTGCGTCGCGAGCTCGTTGAGCGATTTGGCTGGCAGCGTGTCTACCAGGGTGGACTCCGCGTCTACACCACGATCGATCCGGCCCTGCAACGTTCAGCTGAAACACTCGTTGAGAAGGGGCTCTCGGATATCGAACGGCGTTCTGGATACAAGCACCCGAAGCGCGGTACCGCGGCCGCGGCAACCGAGGCCGGGCTGCCACAATACCTGCAGGGTGCGCTGGTTGCGATGGATCCGACCAACGGCTACGTGCGGGCCATGGTTGGCGGACGCGACTTCAACGAGAGCCGCTTCAATCGCGCGACGCAGGCGAAACGCCAGTCCGGATCCGCGTTCAAGCCGTTCGTCTATGCCGCGGCGCTCGAGTCGGGCTATTCACCGGCGTCGGTCATCGAGAATCTCGACGCGCCGATCGCCACGCCGCAAGGTGGTTGGGTCCCGGAAGACGAGCATTCGTCGGCCACTTCGATGACGTTGCGGACGGCGTTGCGGACATCGAGCAACCGCGCGGCCGTTCAACTCCTCAACACCATCGGCATCAAGAACGCCGTCGGCTACGCGGAGCGCCTCGATGTTGGCACGCCTCCGAGTGTGCCGTCGCTTGCGCTCGGTGCAAGCGACGTGACCTTGCTGTCGCTGACGGCCGCATACGGCGCGTTCGCAGATGGTGGAACCGTGCGGCAGCCGGTGCTCATCCGACGCGTCGAGGACAGCGATGGCCACGTGCTCTATCAGGATGCGGCAAAGTCGCATCGTGCGGTCAGTGAATCGACGGCATTTCTGATGTCCAGCATGCTCGCCGACGTCATCAATGCGGGCACCGCGTATCGGGCCAGGCAAACAGGGTTCATGTTGCCGGCGGCGGGAAAGACCGGGACCACCAACGATTACAACGACGCATGGTTTATCGGATTCACCCCACATCTGGTGACTGGCGTGTGGCTCGGATTCGATCAGCCGACCACGATTATCTCGAACGGGTATGCGGGCGAACTGGCCGTTCCCATCTGGGGCAGCTTCATGAAGGTTGCGACCAAGGCGGACAAGCCCGAGTGGTTCGATCGCCCCGCGAACGTGGTTGGCGCAAACGTCTGTCGCGTGTCGGGCAAGCTGCCCAACGGCGGGTGCGATCACGTCGAGGTCGTCAATCGCGAGGGTGGCGTCGAAATCCGGTCGATGATTTACACCGAGTACTTCGTCAAGGGCACGCAACCGACGGATCTTTGCCCGCTGCATCCGTCGACAACGTTCATGGACCGCGTGGCCGGTATGTTTGGTGGAGGCGACTCGAGCAAGCCGTCTCACGCGGATGAAGCCGCTCTTCCTCCTACACAAACCGGAACCGCGGGAGCGCATCCGGCTTCGCCACCGCCTCAGGCGCAGCCGGAGGGAACGCCGAAAGACGCCCAGGCAGAGGCGCCGCAGAAAAAACGGGGCTTCTGGTCGCGGGTTTTCGGTCGAGGCGACAAGAAACCGGATCAGAAGGATCAGCAAGAAGAGAAAGATCAGAAGAAGAAAAAGGGTGGGTAGGGGCGGTTAGAATACGATCGCACCCCATGGCCTTCCGCGACATTACCGGCCATCGTCATCTCCTGGAACTCATCGCGCGTGCTGCGATGCGCGCCACGTTGCCGCCGAGCGTCATCTTTGCCGGGCCGGAGGGTGTGGGCAAACGGCTCGCGGCGGTGTCACTCGCACAGGTCATGAACTGCCTGGCGTTGAACGGGACAGACACAGCCGACGCGTGTGGAAAATGCGCGGCCTGCAAGCGCATTGCGCGAGGTGTTCACGCCGATGTGCTTCTGGTCGAGCCCGGCGACTCCCCCACGATCAAGATCGATCAGGTGCGCGACGCCATTGAGCGCTCCGCATACCGGCCGTTCGAAGGGCGGCGGCGGGTCGTCATTATCGACAATGCCGAGTCGCTGAATGCCGAGGCGCAGAATGCGCTGCTGAAAACACTCGAGGAGCCGCCGCCAGCTTCGACATTCGTTCTCGTCACGTCCCGACCGGACATGCTGCTGCCGACGGTCGTGTCCCGTTGTCAGCGTCTGCGGTTTGGCCGGCTGTCACCGGCAGAGATTGCTGACGTTCTGATGCGCGATCACGAGTATGCTGAGGCCGATGCGCACGCGGCGGCGGCGCTGTCGGACGGCAGCATCGGACGCGCACTCGAGGGTGGGACCGACGAGTTCGTGGATGCGCGGCAAGCCGCGGCATCGTTGTTGGAGTCGGTCGCCGCAGGCTCCGATCCGCGGCGACGGCTGAACGGCGCGAAGGCGCTGACGGGATCGGCGGCCGCGACCGACCGTGAAGAACTGGCGCGCCGGCTGTGCGCGCTTTCATCGATAATTCGAGATCTGGGTACCCTTCTTTCCCGTGCGGACGAACGATTTCTGGCGAATGGTGACCTGCGACCGCTTCTCGAGCGGTTGCAGAGGTCGTTCGACTCAGATCGTGTCCTTCGCGCGTTTTCGGCGGTTGATCGTGCGTTAGCGGCGCTCGACCGGAACGCCAGCCCGAAGATCGTCGCTGATTGGGTTGCGTTTCAGATCTAGCGAGCCCCACGACATCCGCTCATAGAGGCAGACACATGAGTGCCGGGCCGCACCGCCCGTTTGTCAGCGTCAAGTTCTCGCCGGTTGGCCGCACGTATACATTTCTGATCCCCGAGCTCGCACTCGACAACGAGGGATCCGCCGCCACTGCCGAGCGAGACGCCCCAACCATTCCTCTTACACCTGTTCCCTATCATCCGGGCGATGCGGTGATCGTGCAGACCTCCGAGGGACGCGCGCTGGGAACAGTGACGCGGGCGGTGAGCGAGTTAGGGGCGCGTAAATGCCCGCCAAGCGGATCGGAATTGCAGGTCGTGCGACGCGCAACCCGCGAGGACGTCATCACCCGGCTGAAACATCAGCAGCGGGAGCAGGAAGCACATCGCATCTGCCTGATGAAAATCCGCGAGCGAGGCCTCGCGATGAAACTCGCGCGAGTCGAGCAGTTGTTCGACGGTTCGCGGCTGATCTTCTATTACACGGCGGAAGGCCGCGTCGACTTCCGTGAGCTCGTGCGCGATCTGGCGGCGCACTTCCGCGTGCGCATCGAGATGCGGCAAATTGGCGTGCGCGATGAAGCACGCATGCTCGGCGGATATGGATCCTGCGGCCGACCTCTCTGCTGCACCACATTTCTTCAGAGCTTCGAGCCCATCTCCATCAAGATGGCGAAGCAGCAGAACCTGAGCCTGAACCCTTCCAAGCTCTCCGGCATGTGCGGCCGCTTGAAGTGCTGCCTTCGCTACGAACTGCCGAACGGGAAGGGAGTGAAGCACGGCGGCTGCGCCGACGAAGGCGGATGCGGGTCCTGCAGCAACCCGACAGGTCCCGGCGTCAGCGGCGGCTGCGGCACCTGTGGCTCCGGCGGCTGCGGGAAGTGCGGGTGAGCGAACGTCCGCGCGTCGGTGTCACCGTCGGCGATCCTGCCGGCATTGGTCCCGAAATCGCGCTGAAGGCCGCCGCCGACGAGCGGGTGTCCTCGATCTGCGACGTCATTCTCTACGGTCCATCGTCCGACGAAGAGATCGCACGATTTCCGCGAGGTCGCGTGTCGGCGGCAGCTGGCCGGGCCGCGTACGACGCGATCGTCGCGGCAACGTCTGACGCAAAGGCCGGCCGGATCGACGCCATCGCCACAGCGCCAATCAATAAGGAAGCGTTTGCCGCGGCAGGACTTCCGTGGCGCGGTCACACCGAGCTCCTCGCGCATCTCACAGATTCCTCTCGTGTGGCGATGATGTTCTACGCCGAGACGCTGCGCGTCGTCCTCGCCACGGTTCACATTCCGATCGCCGATGTGCCTCGTGCGCTGACTCGAGAGGTCGTCGAAGGGACGGTCGAATTGGCCGCGCGCGAACTACCACGCTTTGGGATCACGAATCCCCGGCTCGCTGTGGCGGGTCTGAATCCCCACGCGGGGGAGCACGGTGTGATCGGAAAGGAAGACGACGACGTCATTGCGCCCGCTATTGCGGCGCTGTGCGCCAAGGGAATCCACGTGGTTGGGCCATTTCCTGCCGATACGATCTTCGTGCGCGCGATGCGCGGCGAGTTTGACGCGGTGATCGCCTGCTATCACGATCAAGGCTTGATCCCGATCAAGCTGGTGGCATTTGGCCAGGCGGTGAACGTCACGCTCGGTTTGCCGATCGTGCGGACTTCAGTCGATCATGGGACGGCGTTCGATATCGCCGGAAAGAATGTCGCGGATCCCTCGAGCATGATCGAGGCGATACGACTGGCGGCTCGACTGGCATGAAGTCTGAACGAGAACAGGCGCAGAAAAGCATTGCGGAAAATCGCAAGGCATTTCACGACTACCACATCCTCGAGACGTTCGAAGCCGGGGTTCAGCTGGTCGGAACCGAGGTCAAGGCGATCCGTGAAGGCAACGTCAACCTCCGCGATAGCTTTGCCCGTGTCGACGATGGGGAGGTGTGGGTTTATAACATCCACATCAATCCCTACAGTCATCGCGGTTATTCCGATCACGAGCCGACACGCAAGCGCAAACTGCTCCTGCATCGCCAGGAGATCCGCAAGCTCATTGGCCGCACGGTCGAACGCGGCATGACCCTCGTGCCGACGCGGATGTATTTCAAGAACGGGCACGTCAAGATTGCGCTCGGTCTGGCCAAAGGCAAGCAGGCGCACGACAAGCGGGAAACGATCAAACGGCGGGAAGCCGATCGCGAAACCCGGGCCGCAGTGAAAGAACGGCGTCGATAGTGATAGATTTACGCTTTCTGAGTTGAGGGAAATATATGAAAGGTAATCGCGCGGTATTGACCGCGATCGTCGTCGTCGTTCTCATTATTACCGGATGGTGGCTTTTCAAACGCAGCAATCGCGGGCCCGCGATCGATCTCATCTCCACTTTCGAATCGGCAACGAAGAAGCCGACGGGAGCCATGTTCCAGGTCGTCGATGCTGACTTGAATGGCGAGCGAAAGCGCGCGATTCTGACCGAAGCGCCTACCCGAATGATCTGGAAAGTGAAGATTCCTGACGACGGGTGGATCAAAGCGTCGCTCGGATTGAAGCCGGAGACATGGGAGAAGGAAGGCGACGGCGTGTTGTTCCGGATCGGCGTGTCCGACGGCCGCACATTCGAAGATCTGCTGACGCTGCACGTCGATCCATTTCACAGCAAATCCGATCGGCGCTGGATACCGGTGTTCGTGGATGTTTCTCAGTATGCCGGAGAAGAAGTGGAAGTGATCTTCAACACGAACAACAGCATGCCGGGGAAACCGGAAGACCGGAATAACGATTCGGCGCTCGTCGGCGACCCTCAAATCGTGGTTCGATGAGCTCTGGGATCCGGACGCCGGTCAAGCTGCTGGATCTCGAGGCTCAGTACCAACCGCTGCGCACCGAGATCCTCGCCGCCATCACCCGCGTCTGCGACAGTCAGCGATTCATTCTCGGACCTGAAGTCGAAGCACTCGAGCGCGAGTTGGCCGCGCACCTCGGCGTCTCGCATGCGATCACGGTCTCGTCGGGAACCGATGCGCTCCTCGCCGCTCTGATGGCGCTCGGTATCGGGCCTGGCGACGACGTCATCACCACCACGTTTTCATTCTTTGCAACTGCCGGGGCCATCTCGCGGGCTGGCGCCAGACCGGTGTTCGTCGACATCGATCCGATCACCTACAATCTGGATCCCGCTGGCGTGCGCGCGGCCATCACGTCGCGAACGCGCGCAATCATGCCGGTTCATCTGTATGGTCTGTGCGCCGACATGGACCCGATCATGGACGTCGCGCACGGCGCGAACGTCGCCGTCATCGAGGACGCCGCGCAGGCCATCGGTGCGACGTACAAGTCAAAACCGGCAGGCACCATCGGCACCATCGGCTGCTTTTCTTTTTTTCCCAGCAAGAATCTTGGTGCCTTTGGCGAAGGCGGCCTGATGACGACCAACGATCAGGCACTGGCGACCGAGATTCGCCTATTGAGAAACCATGGCGCGGAGCCGAAGTATTTCCACAAACGGATCGGGGGGAACTTTCGCCTCGACGCGCTCCAGGCGGCCGTATTGCGCGTGAAGCTGCCGCATCTCGATCGCTGGACGTCGATGCGCCAGCGAAATGCTGAACGCTATCAACAGCTGTTCGAATCTACTGGTTTGACCGATGTGATCACACTGCCGACTGTGCCACCGGATCGAAGTCACATCTTCAATCAATATGTCATTCGTCTCGCCGAGCGTGGTCACGTGCGACGCCTCCTCGACGATCGCGGCATCGGCACAGAGATCTACTATCCGGTCCCGTTCCACCTGCAGGAGTGTTTCGCTTCGCTGGGACATCGGCGCGGCGATTTTCCGCACGCAGAGGCTGCTGCCGACTCCGTTCTCGCACTACCTATCTATCCCGAACTTACCGCGGAGCAACAGAGTACCGTCGTGGCAGCGCTGGCAGACGCTCTCAAGAACTGACGCGGGTCGACTCCGCACTTAGCTGAGTCGCTCCCGAACGAGCGTGCCGAGCCGATTTGCGATGGCAAGACATGCAGTCAAACCAGGTGATTCGATCCCGGCCGCATGGATCAGTGCCGGCTGCTGCCGATCCGGACGTATGAGAAAATCCGCGAACGGGACATCAGGCGGGGCGAGTTTCGGACGAATGCCGCTGCCGCCGTACGTGAGATCGTCCAGCGTGGTGTCCGGCAGCAGCTGGCGCGTCGGTTCGACAAACTCGGTGAGTGGAAAGCGTTCCCCTTCGTAGTTGTCTTTGTCCTGCTGATACGTGGCCGTCGGTCCGAGCAGCACCGAACCTCCGAGCGTTCGCGTGAGATGCACACCGAGACTGTGTCCTGCGGCATGCGGCAGCGGGTACACCAGTCCGTTCACCCAGTTTCGCCGGGAGGGCCGGAGCTCAGCGTACTCGCCCCGGCATGGATAGATCTGAAATGACTCGCCGCCGAGCAACTGCGACACGTCGTCGGCAAACAGGCCGGCAGCATTGATGACGGTTCGGGCGGCGATGACTTCCCGCTCGAAGCGCACTTCGATTCGATCCGCGTGGACCGTTCCATCCAGTGCTCGCGCGCCGCGCAGGAGGATGGCTCCCGCTGCCTCGGCCTGTCGCGCAAGTTCACGGACGAGCGCTTCGGCTTCAACACGCCCGGAGGCCGGAGACCACAGTGCCGCGACCGCGGCCACGTGCGGTTCGCGCGATCGGAGAAAGTCGAGGGTGACAATCTCGAGCCCGCGCACACCGTTGGCCTGACCCCGTCGCGCCAAGGCTTCAAGCTGTCCGATCTCGTCCTGATTCGAAGCGACGATGAATTTGCCGCAGCGATCGTGCGCAACGTTGTAGTCTCGACAGAAGGCGTAGAGTCGCTCTGCACCCTCAATGCACAACTCGGCTTTCAAGGAATCCTTCGGATAGTAGATGCCTGCGTGAATTACGCCACTGTTGTGCGTGCTCGTTTCCTGACCAAATCGCGGATGCCGTTCGGCAATCACCACTGACGTGCCGGCCGTTGCGAGCTCGAACCCGGCGGCCAGCCCGGTCACGCCACCACCAATAATCAGTGTGTCAACTGTTTCCATTCGCGATCACACTCCCTGTGCGTCATGTCGTATCGCAATGGTATCGTAGTGCGCAGGCGAGCGATCCGTATGACGAGGTGTGATGCGTTTCTTAGTGACAGGGGCTGCTGGACAGCTAGGCTCCGCGATGGTCGAACGGTTGTCATCTGCCGGCTCGGTCACCCCTCTGACACGCGCTGCCCTCGACATCACACGCGACGCTGACGTGTTGCAGGCCGTTCGCGCGATGCGGCCAGACGTCATTGTCAACTGTTCCGCATACAACCACGTCGACGATGCGGAAGACCAGGCGACGCAGGCACTGGATGTCAATGCATTTGGTGTCCTCGCGCTTGCCCGCGCTGCCCGCGAAAGCGGTGCGGTTCTCGTGCACTACAGCACCGATTTCGTGTTCGATGGACAAACGTCGCGCCACTACACCGAGAACGACCCGCCCGCGCCGCAAAGTAATTATGGACTCTCGAAGTTATTAGGTGAGTGGTTCGCGGCGGATGCGCCTTCTCACTATGTCCTCAGGGTGGAGAGTCTTTTCGGCGGACGGCCGGCGAAAAGCAGCGTCGATCGGATTCTCGATGCGATTCGACACGATATTCCTGTGCGCGTCTTCGTCGATCGAACCGTGACGCCAAGCTTTGTGGCAGATGTCGCCGATGCCACAGTGCGCCTGCTCGAGCGGCGGCCTCCCTTCGGCATCTACCACTGCGTCAACAGCGGCACGACGACCTGGCTCGGGATCGCGGAGGAAGCCGCACGACTTCTTGGCTGCCATCCAACGATCGTCCAAACGACGATGGAGTCAGTCTCTTTGCGGGCGAAGCGGCCGTTGTATTGCGCGCTGTCGAACGACAAGCTGAGGCAAGTCGGAATCGAGATGCCGGATTGGCGCGATGCTCTGGCGCGGCATGTCGCCGGTCGCGGCTGAATCAGCCCGTACGTAACACGGGCTCCCGGACGTTGCGTTCGTCCGGGAGCCCAATGCCGCTAACGTTGGTCAGTGGATCCGACCGCTGACTAGCGCTGTGACTGGCGCCGCATTCACGTACGTCCACGGACTGGCGGCGATGGCGGAGTATCGCCACACACCCGACGCACCGAAGCCAATCGCGACCTCGTCTCGCCCATCGCCGTCGTAGTCGGCGACCGTGAGCCCAGTGCTTGTTAGATAGTGGAGTGGCACCCAGGCCGCCGAGTTGCGATACGTGTAGATCCCGTAAGTCGCTCCGAAGTCGATCACGAGGTCGGCCTGGGTCCCCGGATCGAGCCGCCCGGCGGCAATCACCTTCGCCGCATACGGATGGAGGAAGGTCCAGCTGGTGTTGTTGCTGAATATGTAGATGCCATAGGTCGCAAAACTGGCGACAAGGTCGGCTTTCCCGTTGTTGTCCAGATCGACCGTCGTCATCGTCGTGACGCTCAGGGAATGGAGAAAATTCCAGGTGGTGTTGTTGCGGAACACCCACAGGCCGTATCCGGGGAAGTCCGCAATGAGCTCGTCGAGCCCACCGCCATCGAGGTCCCCGACCGTCAGGCGGGCGGCCTCAAACGCATGCAGCA
>Ga0207701_10000351_pt1 | contig 47092 bp, 44 predicted proteins | sample KBSSwiSSwithPhiX_FD_184294 | JGI IMG/M metagenome (GOLD analysis project Ga0207701, IMG submission 184294) | Switchgrass rhizosphere bulk soil microbial communities from Kellogg Biological Station, Michigan, USA, with PhiX - S5 (SPAdes) (version 2) | ecosystem: Environmental > Terrestrial >... | reverse complement strand
GAATACCTATAGGACGCCTGCCATTCACATGATCGGTAACGCGGTGGTGACGAACAAATGTCCGGTGATTCCCAATCGCGGCATCGGCAAGCCAGGCATGTGCTACATCTGGGAACGGATAATGGATCGGGTCGCTCAGGAATTGGATTTAAGTCCCATCGAAGTGCGCCGTAAAAACTTGATTCAGCCGAATGAAATGCCCTACCAAACGATTAGCGGCAACGTCTACGACAGCGGCGATTATCCCGGCTTGCTCTCGACTCTGCTCGAAAAGATTGACTACGACAAACTCCGTGAGGAACAGAAGAAAGCGCGCGAACAAGGAAAGCTAATGGGCATCGGCGTCGTTATCGGGGTCGAGCCCGGCGGCCGAAACGCCGCGCGCGACATGGCGATCTTCCCGGAGATGAAAGAACCTCCAGGCTCGGGTGGCGTCAACGGCGCAACCATCAAGCTCGAGAAAAACGGCACGCTGAGTCTGCATCTCGGTTCGCCGAATTGCGGCCAAGCCCATGAAACCACCACCGCGCAAGTCGCCGCTGAAGTTCTCGGTACTACTCCCGACCAGATCAGCACGACTATCCCATTCGACAGCGACTTGTCGCCCTGGGGTGTTGCGGCGGCCAATAGCGGCAATAATTTTCACCTGTACGACATCGGCGCGATCCACGGCGCGGCCACGAAATTGCGCGAAAAGGTACTCCAACTCGCCGCGCACGTCCTCAGCACGGACCCGAAGGAATTGACGATCGAGAACGGCGTCGTTCAGGTGCCAGGTTCCGCAACCAAAAAAGTCACCTTCGCCGAGCTCGGGCGAATCGCTTACAACAATCAGCACCTGATTCCCGAGGGAATGGAAGCGGGCTTACAGGCGACGCACTACTACACTTTTCCGCACGCCAAACCGAACATCGTCCCTGGCGCGGATCGGCTGGTTCGCGCGCAGTTTACTTTTTCGGCCGGCGCACATGCTGCCGTTGTCGAAGTCGACAAGACAACCGGCATGGTCGAGGTGAAGCGTTATGTGATCGTCGGCGATAATGGCACGGTCATCAATCCCGATGTCGTCAATGGCCAGGTCTACGGCTCGGCCGCCCATGGCATCGCAGTCGCGCTGGGCGAAGGGTTTATGTACAGCCCGGAGGGGCAACCGCTGACGATTACTTATCTCGACTACGGCAAATGCTCGACAGCGGAAACGCCGCGCGTGGAAGTCATTCATCGTCCCTCGCCTTCACCCTTCACGTCGCTCGGACAAAAAGCAGCGGGCGAAGGCGCCGCCATCCCCTCGCCTGCCGCCATCGCGAGCGCAGTGGAAGACGCGCTACAGCCGTTTGGCGTCAAAGTGCGCGATCTCCCGCTTACTCCTGAAGCAGTGTGGCGCCTCGCCAACCACAATCCCGAGACCGAGCGAAGGTCCTACTAACTATGGTTCCGGGAGCGTTTGAATACTTTGCACCGCGCTCGCTTCCCGAGGCAGTGAAGTTTCTCTCCGAGCACAGAGACGACGTGAAAGTGCTTTCCGGAGGGCAAAGCCTACTGCCGCTGATGAAAATGCGGCTCGCCAAGCCCGCTTACGTGGTCGACCTCGGCCGTGTACCGGGTCTCGATAACATCACGGAAGATGGGAACCACTCTGTTCTTGGCGCCCTCGTAACTCATGCACAGATTGAAAATTCCCAACTGCTCAAATCGAAATGCCCGCTACTGCCCCAAACCGCCACGACTATTGCCGATGTTCAGGTTCGTAATCGCGGCACTATCGGCGGCAGTGTCGCCCATGCCGATCCCGCCGGCGATTGGCCCGCCGCCGTTGTGGCTCTTGACGCGGAAATTAAAATCTACGGTCCGAATGGGGAGCGCTGGGTGGACTGCGACGAGTTTTTCCTCGGCCTGTTGATGAGCGTGCTTGAGCCGGACGAGATCGTCACGGCGATAAAAGTTCCGCTGACCGGTACTGACAAAACGGCTTATTTGAAAGCTGCGCCGCGCTCCTCCGGGTTTGCCGTGGTCGGCGTCGCCGTTCGCCTGGCCATCGATAGTGCGGGAAATTGCAGCCGAGCTGCAATCGGAATTACCGGCGTCACCGACAAGGCTTACCGTCCGGAGCGAGTCGAGCAAATGCTCACCGGGAAACGGCTCGACTCAGTGATTATCCAACAGGCGGCGGCCGAAGCTTGCCGGAACATCGAACCTATTGAAGACATCAACGGCTCGGCTGAATATCGCAAGCAACTGACTGAAGTGTATGTGGCGCGGGCTATTGAAACTGCATTGAGTACATAGAATAGCAATTCGCTTTTGTCTTCCTGCCAAACTGCGTCGCTACTGTTTTTCTAAGACGCCTTATTTTCATCCTCACAAACTCGCCGAAAGTCCGTTTTGCAATCGGCCAGAAGTCGCGACGCCGCACGGAGTTCTCCCGAATAACTCACATGACACTCAAATCGATTTTGGTCAATTGCGATGTACAGTCTCAAACGCCGAAGCCTCCAACGGTTGGAGGCTTCGGTTGAACGACAAAGTTTTTCAATGCTTGATCAAACTTCTTTCGACTTGATCGAGTAAGTGAAGCTTTTCGAATCAAGGCTGTCTTTACGTCCGTTGGCAGTCTCGCCCTGAGGATACATTAAATATGCGATTTCCGCACCGCGGGACTGCGGCAATTTGACGTCGTGGGAATAATTGTAGGGTAACCAGTTCATCTCCCAGGCGCCGAACAGTTTCGCACGAGCCTTTTTTACCTTCGGATCTTCGAGCGGCAGCTGCTCGCCAGGAAGATTTTCTTCGAGAACGACCTTGCGCACATCCGCCGGATCGACGGGCACCCAGCCGTAGCCATTCAGATAGACTTCGGCGCGGCAGTGCTGAGCTCCGGTAATGTCATCCGCTTTGCCTAAACTTTTGAATTCTGCGGAGGTCGCTACCCTCACACCGTAAACATCGCGCGCCGGCAATCCCGCTGCGCGAGCCAATCCAACATACAGCGCGTTTAAATCGGCGCATTTGCCGCCTAAATAACCGCTCTCCAGCATGGTCGTGATATCGCCGATGCCGCAGCCTTTGACCTTGGGATCACGAAAAGTGTTGTCGACAATCCATTCGTAAATCGCCCGCGCTTTGTCGACATCGTTCTTGTAACCCGTGACAATTCCTTTTGACGTCGTGGCGACAATACCATCGGTTCTGATGTATTTGGTCGGCTTGCGAAAGTAATCGAGCACCGCTTTGTTTTCTTTGATTGCAGGATTGGGTTTTTGACTCAAATCGACCCATCGGTCCTGGGTCATGAAGCGGCTTTTGACCTCGAGAGCCGGACTCTTTTCGCCTGGAGCCCACTCGGCAAATACTAAACCGGTCCCAACATTGTCAGTCTGCACCTGGCGCACAGTTTTATAGTTCCCGCTCCAGCTATCGGGTTCCCGCTTGAAATAGTCCGTGTTGTTCATCAACGGCACCGGTACCCAGGCCCGGCTAGCGCCCACCGGATCGGCAATTTCGATCCGAGTCGTCACTTCGAAAGTCCGCCATTTCGAGTCGTTGGCGCGGGCGAACGGCGCAAACCGCGGCAACCCGCTGAGTGCCACACCTGCGGATAAGGATAGCCCGTGTTTAAGAAAGTCACGCCGGTCCATAGGGTCCCCCTCTGAATTCGATAGGAATTGACGATGGGCAATATAGCCCTTGGGCTTTTAATGTCAATCGTGGTTCAGATCTTTCGGTAAGGGATCAGAGACTCTTTAGAAACTGCAATACTTCCTCGGGATGGGCCGCGGCGTTTTTGACAGTCGGCCAGTGCTTGATCACATCGCCCTTCGGCCCAACCACCACCGTTGAACGAATCGTGCCCTGCACTTCTTTGCCGTACATCAACTTTTTGCCGAAGGCGCCGTATTTTTTCATCACTTCGCTCTGGGGGTCGGAAAGCAGGACATAGGGGAGTTTGAATTTCTCGGCAAACTTGTTGTGCGACTCAATGCTGTCCTTGCTGACACCGACGACCACAGTATTGGCCTTTTTGAATTGAGAGCTCAGCTCGCGGAACCCGCAAGCTTCCTTGGTTCAACCCGGGGTACTGTCCTTCGGATAAAAAAACAGCACAACCGTTTTACCTTTGAATTCATCCAGAGAATGTTTCTTGCCATCATTGCCAGGCAAGCTGAATGCGGGCGCCTTCCGGCCCTCAAGGTCTTTCATTGCTGCTACTCCTTCGCTCGGCCAATTTCATTTTGGAAAACATTAATGCGCCCGCACTAAGCGAGAAACACCGATTCGGCCATCGCTTCGGACCCTAGTCCGAATCGGCCGCGGGCGCAAAACAGTCATACATGACGTAAGATTTTACGTGCAGATGGGAAAGCCAAGATAAAAGCCTATTCCGTCACGTTAACGCCGCGCCAAAAGGCGACGTATCCTTTGATGGATTTGGCAGCTTCCTTCGGCTCGGGATAATACCAGGCAGCATCCTGATTCAGGTTGTCGCCGACGCGCAGGCTGTAGTAGCTCGCAAGCCCTTTCCAAGGGCAAGTACTCTGCGTGTCGCTTTGCTGGAAGAATTCTTTCTTGATCGACTCAGGTGGAAAATAATGATTGCCCTCGATGACGATGGTCCTGTCCGATTCTGCGATTACCGTATTTTCCCAACTCGCCTTCATGTCATATCTCCTTAGGATGCCTCGGTCACACATCGAAATTTTGCAAAGACATAGGGGTAATGAGCCTGATACCAGTTTCGAAAGCTCGGTCGCAATAAATCCGCTTCCGTCGCCCACGATGCGCCTTTCAGTACAAAGTGCTTGCCGTCGAAGAAATCCGCCGAATAATCCGGATAGCTTGCGACGTACGGGGTGAATCCTGGAAATGGCGCGAATGGCGTATCTGTGAGCTCCCAACCATTGCCCACCAGTTCGGACACACCCCAGCCGCTGGCACCCGCCGGCTTGGAGCCTACCGGCCCCGGCGACCAGGAGCCGAAGTCGAAGTTGCCATGACGCTTTTCCGGCTGCGTGTTACCCCAGGGATACGCCGCCTCGCGACCGTCCGGACTATAATACGCTGCGCGGTGGAACTCGGCTTCGGTCGGCAATCGTTTCCCGCGCCAGCGCGCATAAGCGCGCGCCTCCGCCAGACTCGCGTACACCGGCCAACTGGCAACATTCTGCAACGGGAATACGTCAAACATCGCCTGGTAGAGCCATCGACCGTTGTGTTGCCGCCAACATGCCGGATGACGTTTGTTTTCGAGCGCTTTCCATTGCCAATCTTCCGGCCGCCAAAACTGCTCGTCGTCGTACGCGCCGGATTCAACGAAATCGAGAAATTCACCGTTCGTTACCGGCAAAGAATCGATCCTGAACTCCGGCACATGAACAAACATTTCGGGAAACTCGTTATCCCAACCGAAATCGATCTCGTCGTATTTCGCACCCAGGCGCGCTGTCCCGGCATGAACCCTAATCATTCGACACGGCGGTGCCGGCCGGAATGAATATCCTGGCAGCGATGCCGGCCGGATCTTCTGTTCCAGCGGCGTCTGCTGCAACATGTACAGCAGCGTTTCCTGGTGCATGTATTCATGTTCGAGCACCAGTTGAAACACCCGGCCGTTTTCGGCGATCGGGTTAGTGGCATTCGCCTCTGGCAGCGCATCAAAAGATTCCAGAAGCGAGCCGCGGATCTTGTCGCGATATGCCACCGTTTGGCGCAAAGTCGGCCATTCGTCCGGAATATCGGGATGCCAGTGACATTCCCCCGTGTCGACGTCCGGATCAACGCCACGGCAAAAGAGATCGTCGAAGTAAGGGTTGTAAGGTTGCCACTGCAGCAACGGACCACAGATCTGATTCCAGGAAAACGCCGGAAGATGACCGACGTAAAAAATAAACGGATGCCGCCAGACGATCGGCTTGGTCAGCAGCGCCTCGTCGGGAACCATACGAAAAATTTGGTCCGTACGTCGCCAGGCAGCCAAAAACTTGTCCCGAAGAACCTCTAATCCGTCTTGCTCGGTATCTCGTAACGGTCTCGCCATAAACCGCACCACCTAATCTATTTAGACTATATGCCAAATAGGATTTAACTATGAGTGGCGCAAGTCAAGGCGTCTGCGCGAAAAAGAGAGAATTTTATGGAAGTCTTAGAAAGTCGCGAAAAGCTTGAGCATTTGGGTGTAATGGGCGGTGGCCGTGATAAACCTCGTAAAAACCGCGCTCCATCACTAGGTCGCGAATTGGCACTTCGACAAGCCGGCCATCCGCCAATTCTTGGCGAATCGCTATGCGCGACAGAATTGAAATCCCATATCCAGCCAGCACCGCCTCCTTGATCGCCTCGGTGCTGCCGAGTTCCATAGAAATAGTCAGCACTGCGTCGGCGGGCTCGCCGCTTTTGGCCAGTAGCTGGCGCATGGATTCCAACGTACCGGAGCCGCGTTCCCGCGAGATAAATTTTTCGGTTTTGAGGTCCGATACTTGAATCGATTTTCGCCGCCCCCACGGATGGTCCTTGGGCACCGCTAAAATCATCTCGTCATCCCAAATTTTTTCGAAGCGGAGCCGAGAGTCTTCGGCCTTATAACCGACCACAGCCAACTCAACTTTCCCGTCTAAAAGGTCATCGATAATCCCTGCCGAATCGCCGATTCTCAATATCGGCCTGACCGCCGGATATTTTTTCGTGAAAGCGCCGAGTCTTTGAGGCAAGAAGTACTCACCCGGGATATTGCTGCCGCCAATCCACAACTCGCCACTGAGCGTGCCGTGAAATAATTCTACCGCCGCGACGGTTTCTCTTTTAAAGGCGAGCAAATTTTTTGCGCGCTCGGCCAAGAGTTGGCCGAGGGGTGTCAAGCTCACCCTGCCGCGAATGCGATATAGCAGCTTACCGCCGACGGATTGCTCCAGTTCTTGAATATGAGCGCTTACGGTTGGCTGGCGCAGAGAAAGCAAATCCGCCGCTTGAGAGAAGCTACGCAGTTCGGCCACCCAGTAGAATATCTCCAGCTTGTGCAGATCGAGATCGGCTTTGAACTTGCCCATCAGAGCTCTATTTGCGGCTTTGAAGGCATAGGTGGGGCGGGAACAGAGCGTCGCCAGGAGATTGCCAATTCTGCCGATCTCCCGGCGACGCGTTTGACGAATTATCTGATTAAAAATTCCAAAACTTCGGCCGGGTGAGCTTCTGCATTCCCAACTGGAATCCAGTGCTTTTTAACGGTCCCATCCGGTCCGATCAGCGCAGTCGAGCGTATCGGGCCCTCGACGGTTTCACCCTGCGCGTTCTGCCGCGGTCCCCATGCGCCGTACGCCTTCATCACCTCGAGCTGAGGATCTGACAACAAGGCGAACGGGAGGTTGAACTTGGTAATGAATTGGTTGTGGGATTCGATGCTGTCTCGGCTTACGCCCAAAACAACTGAGTTGGCTTGTGTGACTGGCTGAATAGCGTCGCGGAACCCGCACGCTTCTTTGGTTCAGCCAGGGGTATCATCCTTGGGATAAAACCACAGAATGACATTCTTCCCGGCATAATCGGACAGCGAATGCTTCTTGCCGTCGCTGCCAGGCAACGTAAATGCCGGCGCCTTTTGTCCTTCCAAATTTGCCATGCAGACCTCCTCGGGTTTTGTGACTGCACTTTGCTTATCATACGGCCGGAGCTTTGATCAAACTTGATGCGGCTCGTCAGCTTTCGCTGCAGATCTCTAACAAACCGCTTCGGGCAACCGACAAACCGATCGCCGGGTTCTTCACTGCCTACTTGGACTCTTGCAAGGCGGCGGCAGCCCACCTGACGATCGCAATACCGATCTGGATAGGAAACTTGCGCGTCCAACGGAGATGAGGATACTGATCTGTGCGCGGACTTTCAAAGGGATGGGCGCCCCGGTTTCGGCAGCTAGCATGAACTCCCCAATGAGAGAACCGAGCGAGCCGGTCCACAGCCGACGTCCAGCGTCCGATTGCCAGAACGGAGATCGTGACGTCAAGCGCCATGATACAGCAGCGGCTTACCGAATCCGATCCAACCCGCCCATATAATCACGCAACGCATTGGGAATGATGACACTGCCGTCTTCCTGCTGGTAATTTTCCAGCACAGCCACTAGGGTACGACCGACGGCAAGGCCGGAGCCGTTGAGCGTATGAACAAAGAGCGGCCGCCCTTTTTTCTCCTTACGATAACGAATGTTGGCGCGCCGCGCCTGGAACTCTTCGCAGTTGGAGCAGGAGCTGATCTCGCGATAAGTATTTTGTCCCGGTAGCCACACCTCGAGATCGTAGGTTTTCGCCGCGCCAAACCCCATGTCGCCTGTGCACAGCTCGACGACCCGGTAGGGTAACTCGAGCCTTTTGAGAACATCCTCCGCGTTTCGCACCATGGTTTCGAGCTCATTGTAGGAGTCTTCCGGCTCGGTGAGCTTGACCATCTCAACCTTATTGAACTGATGCTGCCGTATGAGGCCGCGCACGTCCTTGCCGTAAGAGCCCGCCTCGCTCCGAAAACACGGCGTGTAAGCCACATACTTGATCGGCAATTCATCACGCTCGAGCATTTCATCGCGATGCAAGTTCGTGAGCGGCACTTCCGCCGTCGGGATTAGAAAGTAATCGCCCGGAGCAACATGGAACAAATCGTCCTCGAACTTAGGCAATTGTCCGGTGCCGACTAATGCCGCGCGGTTCACCAGAGCGGGAGGAAGCATTTCCTTGTAGCCGTTCTCTTCGGTATGCAAGTCGAGCATAAAATTAATCAGCGCCCGCTCCAGTTTTGCCCCGGCACCGCGGTAAACGGCGAAGCGCGCCCCGGCGATCTTGGCGGCACGCGCAAAGTCCAGGATGCCTAACTCTTCTCCAATATCCCAATGATTTTTCGGTGCGAATCCGAATTTTGGCGGCTCGCCCCAGCGTCGTACTTCGCGATTATCGCGTTCATCCTTCCCTACTTTCACGCTCGCATGTGGTAGGTTCGGCAGGGTTAACATCAACTGCTCGAACCTGGCCTCGATATCTGCCAGTGGGCCTTCACTGCTACGAATCGCTTCGCTCAGTTCTTCCACTTCACGCATCAATGCACTTGCATCGGCGCCGCTTTTTTTGAGCTTGCCGATTTCGCCGGAAAGCCGATTCTTTTTTTCTTTCAGCCTTTCGGTATTCGCGACTGCGTCGCGCCGCTCACGATCCAGCGACACAAACTGATCCCAGTCGACGGGGATGCCTCGAGTCGACATCCGCGCCTTTACTTCGTCGAGATGGTCGCGCAGTAGTTTGATATCGAGCATCGCTGATTTCTAGGACAATTCAAAAGCGTTTTCGATGTGTTCCACCACCGGCTCGCGGCCGGGCCAAGAAATGCCAACCACATCGAACCTAGAGTCGCGTTGTTGCAGTCGTCTTTGGGCAATAAAATATTGAGCCGCCTGAATCATTTTTTGTTGCTTTCTGAATTCAACGGCTTCGAAAGGAGTGCCGAAACTGTTGCCGGTGCGTGTCTTCACTTCTACGAATACCAGCACGCGCCGATCGAGAACGATCAGGTCGAGCTCACCGAGGGCGCAACGAAAATTACGCTCGACGATTTTGTAACCTTTTGTTCTAAGATACGCCTCTGCGATGCGCTCGCCTTCTTTTCCCAAAATCTGTTTGCCATTGTTCAGGCTCATGCTTCGAAAAGTGGGCCGTAGTTTTTTTGCTGAGGTGAGGCTTCGCGTACTGGTCTAAAGCTCCGGCGATGTATGGGCGACGGGCCATAACGGCGCAAGACATCGAGATGTTCTTCGCAGCCGTAGCCTTTGTGTTCCGCAAATCCGTATTGTGGATACAGCTTGTCGTATTCGATCATGATCGCGTCTCGTGCGACTTTCGCCACGATGGACGCTGCCGCAATGGACAGACAGAGTCGATCACCTTTGATGATGGTCTTTTGATAGATCTTTACTCCGGCAGAAAACTCGGCCATTCGGAACAAGGCGGCGGGTATCGATTGATTACCGTCAATCAGCATGCAATCGGGTTTGCGAGCTAAGCCGGCAATGGCCTTGACCATGGCTAGAAGACTCGCCTGCTGGATATTGAGCCGATCGATTTCATCGATCCCGACAATGCCGATGGCGCAGTCCGCAGCGCTCTCGTGGATAACCAGCGCCAAATTTTGCCGCTGCTTTACTGAAAGCAATTTGGAATCTTTGATTTCAGGATGTGAATACTCAGGGCGCAAAACCACGGCGGCAGCGACAACCGGTCCGGCGAGCGGTCCACGCCCCACTTCGTCGATACCGGCGACCCGCTGGAAACCTTGTGCGTAACCTTTTTTTTCGAAGGGACGAAACCCAACCGATTCCTCCCGTTCCACCGCGAATGACATCTGCTCGCTCATGGGCTCCATGATTAACGAAAACCTCCACTAACTGCAAATAAAATCACTGCTTGCGGCAGTTTTTCAGAGTGGCTTTGCCGCACCCCCTGTGTTAAAAAATCGTCATGAAACTCAGTAGGGAACAACTTCGGGAAGTCGCTCTGCTGGCAAGACTTCGCTTGAGTCCTGAAGAAGAATCACCATTGGCCATGGAGCTCGATGCCATTCTTGGATACATGGACAAGCTGAATCAGCTAAACACCGACGACGTCGAACCGTTTGGCCACACGATGACTGCTCTCAATCCGCTCCGTGAGGATCGAGTCACCAATCAGCCGGATACCGAGTCTCTATTGGCTAACGCGCCGGACCGAGATGGGACTTTCTTTAAAGTGCCCAAAATCATCGAATGAGCCTCGCCCAACTAACGCTTCACGTCGCTGCTGAAAAATTGCGCAACCGCGAATTCACCGCAGTGGAATTGACCGAAGCCGTCTTTCAGCGGATCGCCGAAACCGAGCCTCGAGTTTGCGCTTACTTGACGCTCGCACATGATAGAGCGCTTGAAGACGCGGCGCGGGCGGATGAAGCACGAAAAAAAGTGCCTGGCAGCGGGCCACTGTTGGGCATCCCGATCGCGATCAAAGATAACTTTCTGACCAAAGGTTTGCGCACGACCTGCGCATCCAAGATTCTCGGCGATTTCATTCCGCCTTATGACGCTACCGCCATTGCAAAAATTCGTTCGGCCGGCGCGGTGATCATCGGTAAGACCAATCTGGATGAGTTCGCTATGGGCTCTTCAGCGGAGCACTCAGGTTTTTTCCCGACTCGTAATCCATGGAACCTTGAACGCATTCCCGGCGGCTCCTCGGGCGGTTCTGCGGCAGCAGTAGCCGCGGACGAGTGCACTGCAGCTTTGGGGACAGATACCGGCGGCTCGATTCGGCAGCCGGCGGCGTGTTGTGGCATTGTCGGCCTGAAGCCGACCTATGGCCGGGTCAGCCGTTATGGAATCATCGCATTCGCGTCTTCGATGGATCAAGTCGGTCCATTGACAAAGGACGTGCGCGACAGCGCCTTGTTACTCGAAGCGATCGCTGGTTATGATCCGGCAGATTCCACTTCGGTGAATTCGATTGTGCCGCGCTATTCGGAGATGCTCGCCGACGATATCAAACAACTTCGCATTGGCGTTCCCAAGGAATATTTTGTTTCCGGCGTAGCAGCGGAAGTGGAATATGCCGTGCGGAAGGCGATCGGTGAGTTGGAAAAACAGGGCGCCGTGGTGGAAGAGATCTCGTTGCCGTACACCGAGTATGCTGTCGCGGTTTATTACATTATTGCCACCGCGGAAGCCAGCTCGAATTTGGCTCGCTATGATGGGATGCGCTACGGTTACCGCGCGAACGCCAGAGATCTACTGGAAACCTATACCGACAGCCGTGCGGCAGGTTTCGGCCCCGAGGTAAAACGCCGCATTATCCTCGGCACATATGTTTTATCAGCGGGTTATTACGACGCTTATTACTTAAAAGCTCAGAAAGTCCGTACTTTGATCAAGCAAGATTTCGACGAAGCGTTCAAAAAGTGCGACGTAATTGTCACTCCCGCTGCGCCGACTGCCGCGTTTGGACTGGGTGAAAAAATTCAAGATCCTTTACAAATGTATCTTTCAGATATTTGCACGATCCCGATTAATCTGGCTGGTTTACCGGCCCTGTCGCTCCCCTGCGGCTTCGACAAGGATGGCATGCCCATCGGCATCCAGCTGATTGGCAAACACTTCGATGAACCGACAATCCTCCGCGTCGCGCATCAATACGAACAGTCGACCCCATGGCACAAGCAAAAGGCAAAGTTCAAGGATTAAAAGGTGGACACTCGCAGCCACGGTTCTCAATTGTCCATCCTCGACGTTCTCCCTTATGAAATACGAACCGATCATTGGGCTCGAAGTTCACGCCCAACTGCTCACACACTCTAAGATCTTCTGCGGTTGTTCCACCCAATTCGGTCGCGAACCGAATCAGAACACCTGCCCGGTATGCGCGGGATTTCCGGGAGTTTTGCCGGTGCTCAACAAACAAGTCGTGGAGTTTGCGATCAAAGCAGGCCTGGCTACCCACTGCACGATCGCATCTTCGAGCATCCTTGCTCGTAAAAACTATTTTTATCCCGATTTGCCCAAGGGCTATCAAATTAGCCAGTACGAATTGCCCATATGCACTGGTGGTTACATCGACGTCCAAATCGATGGAGCTCAAAAAAGAGTTCGCTTGACCCGCATTCACATCGAGGAAGATGCCGGCAAGAACATTCATGATGCGCACGGCGCCACCAGCTTGGTGGACTTGAATCGCGCCGGCGTGCCGTTGCTCGAGATCGTCAGTGAACCTGATATCCGAAGTCCACAGGAAGCCGGTGCCTACCTCAAAACCCTCAGACAGATGTTGCAATACCTCGGCATCTGTGATGGCAACATGGAGGAAGGGAGCTTTCGCTGCGACGCGAACGTTTCGATCCGGCCGGAAGGAAGTGAAGCCCTCGGCATCAAGATCGAAATTAAGAATCTGAACTCGTTCAAGGCTGTCGAGAAATCCATCGAGTTTGAGATTGAAAGGCAACGAGAGACGCTTTTAGAAGGCGGTAAGCTCATTCAGGAAACTCGTCTATGGGATGACCATCGCGAAGGAACCCGATCCATGCGATCGAAAGAATCGGCCCACGATTACCGCTATTTTCCCGATCCGGATTTGCCGCCCATTTTGACCGATGCCGAATGGATCGACAGAATTCGCGCCGGCTTGCCGGAACTGCCAAATGATCGCAAACTCCGATTCATGAAGGATTATGCCCTGACGGCATATGATGCCGAGCTCCTCAGCAGTCGAAGGGATATCGCCGATTATTTTGAAACTGCTGTCGCGATTCATGCCAATCCGAAAGCGCTCGGCAACTGGATTATCGGCGATCTGTTTCGTGTGGTGAACGAACGTAAGCTCGATGAGCAGCTATACATTACGAAGTGGCCGGTGCCACCGCAGCACCTTGCCCAACTGGTGGAACTGATAGACGAAGACAAGATCAGCGGGAAGATCGGCAAGACGGTGTTTGAGGCGATGCTCGGCTCGAGCTTGTCGCCGCAGGAAATCGTCAGCGAAAAAAGGCTCGAACAAGTCTCGGATGTTGGCGCTATCGAAACTGTGGTCGAGCAGGTGATCGCCGCGAATCCGAAGCAAGTGGCGCAATTTCAATCCGGCAATGAAAAGGTGTTTGGGTTTCTCGTCGGTCAAGTGATGAAGCTAACGCAAGGAAAAGCGAAGCCGCAGAAAGTGAACGAGATTCTACGTAAAAGCTTGAATCGGCGCGTTACTTAATCGAGATTGAGAGAACATGACGCGCTTGAGCTAGTCAAAATGTTCCTTAGGGAACTGAAGAGCGTGCTGGCTGAAATCCCTGCGGCAGGTTAATAATAATACCGTTCATTCCCTCTTGCTTGAAGCTCCGCAACTGCCGTTCCGCGTCATCGCGAAGTACAAAGTTACCCAGTCGGACGCGCAACGCGCCTTCCGTTCCAGTCTCAGTAATGGAGACCGCGTAGCCGCGGCGCTCCATGCTCTCAGCCCAGTGCTGTGCTTTGTCTTTGTCGTTGAAGGCAATTTGAATCACGAATCCTTCTAGTGGTTTCACAGCGCGCATCGCTGGCTTCGTCTCAACGATCACATCAGCCGGCTTCCTTATCAAAGCTAGTTGCTCGGGCTGCTTTTCCCTGGATGCCTCGGGCGCAGCGATGGCCGGACTAGCTGTCTTGCTCTGTGGGCTCGGCAAAACTTCTGACCGCTTAGCTATGGTCCGCGCCTCGCTTTCCGTAGCTCGGTCAGCCTGCTTTTCCTCCCGCAATATAGGCTTCGGCAGAGCGTTCTGTGCGGGGTCCAATTTTGAGCTTAGCGGCCCCCGATCCTGCAAGGGCTGTACTCTGGAGGTAGTCGATTCCCGCTCGGTCTGGATGCTTGGAATAGGCACACTTTCTTTCTCCGGCACTACCGCCTTTTCGATCGTGGTTTTCGCCGTGACAATGGGTACAGCTGCTTTCTCGGCGATATTGGTTGAAACCTTTTCGCTAGGTGACTTCGCGGCCGAATTACTCACAAACTCGCGACCCGCCACGCCCAAACTTTTCTCAAATGCCGTCGCGGGAGTTATGGGTTCCTCCGGTTTCGGTTTGGGCGTTTCGATCTGTGCTTTCGCTTTATCGGGAATATTCGTTACCTTCTCGGCTGCCACCTTCGAAGCCGCGCTCTCGGATGTCGCCGCTTCGTTTTTGCTCGTTTGGACAGGCTGCGTGGCGGCCTTGGTTACCGTCTTGGTTACGCGCGCGCTCGTTTCGCGCGCTGATTCGTTTTTGGTTATGGCCTGTGGAATCGGGGTGGTCTCCCTTTCGTTTGTGCGCGGAACAGAACTATCTTTGGCAGGTGTTAAACTTACGGGTTCGGCAGGTTTTTCCTTTAGCTCACTGATTATCTTTGGAGTCTCAACTTGCGACTGAGCTGCAGGAATTTCAGCAGCAGGTGTCTTAGCTTGTTCTAACGAGGAGTCTTTGGTTAGTTGCGCAACAATAGGCGGTTTGACAGGTTGCGGTAGGTCTTTTTTCGGTTCTTCGATGCCGGCCTTGACGCTTTCTTCGGGCAGGACTGATGGTTTGACAGTAGTTACAGCTGCCTGTTTTTGAGCCGCGTTCCCCGCAGCTTTCGTTCGCGAATTAGCCGTTGCTTGTTTGGATTCGATCTTCTGATCCGGCGTGTTCGGTGTCGAAGCTGTAGCCTCGGTTCTTATTTCTGTTGCCGGCCGGCTCGACTGCAGACGGTCTTTAGGACTGGTAGTAAGTGAGCTTGTACTGCTGGGTGATTTGTCTTCACCGACGAAGGACGCCAGTTCTGAGCTTGTACTCCCATCATTTTTGAGTGGCTCGAGTGAAAGAGCGACTTCAGGCTGTTGCTTGGGCAACTCTGCTCCCATGGTTGGTATCGATTCCACGAGACCTGAACCGTCGGATTTCGAGGCTTCTAGTTCCGGATTCGTCGGCCCTGGCAATAGCTTTGAGTTCGCCGGCGCCGCGGCCTGACTCGGTTTCGACCCAGCAGTTACGGTTAAATTATCTTCACGTATAGCTGGACGAATGTCCGGTCGCGTATCCTGTGCCCGGTACGAAACAAGTGTCAGCGGCCGGTCTTCTTCCTCGCCGAAAATAACCGCATCCGCCAACAACTCATCTTGTTTGATTTCGCTCCTAATATAAGTTCGGACTTTGTCTTTGGGCAGATAAATAATAGCTCGCGCCAACATCACGCGATTTCCGGTTGGATCAGCGACAACGTTGCGCCACGCCAAATTCAAGCCGTAACCAGTCAGTTCGCCGTCCTGATAGAGTTCGCCATCGCCGTTAAGGATCCGCAGCAGATCGAATCCGTATGACGAAAACAGCCGCTGAACCTTTTCGCTATAATCACCCTTCGTCTCGAATGTTTCGGGTGTAGCCAAGACGACTTCGAGATAGCGCTCGTCGGCCGTTTTGGTTGCAGAATGGGTGAAAAACCCGATGCCGCCGACGGACGCAATATTGTTGGCGAACTGAAGCGGCGCCGTTTTGGGGTTTCGCACTATCTGTTCGATGATGCGGTCGAGATTTTCTTTGTACTTGGTGGCGAGATATTTCGCCTTGGGCGTGCTGTAGTAAGAAACCGGAGTGCTGATCAGGCCGCTCGGAGCCGGTTTCTTTGCGCCGCCGCTGTCCAGCATCGTGCAGCCGACAAATAGCCAGGACAAACTTACGAAAACTGCAGAAATTTTCCCGATGGTCATAGGGATCCTTTCGGCCGAAGTTACAGTGACTGTTTCCTTGACAGGTTGGGCCGATCACTTATAATGAGGCGGTTTTTTCGTAAATGCCGAAAATATAGACGTTACCAGAGATAAAGACAAGAAATTTTTTTAATCTCCACGAGCACATCCAATGGCCATCGGCGAGCTCCTACTGGCGAAGGGAATCATCACAGAGAGCCAGCTCAAAACTGTACTCCAGCAACAAAAAATCGCCGGTGGCCGAGTGGGCGACAATCTCGTTGCTCTCGGTTACATCACCCGCCAGGATCTCGAAACAATTCTGCAGGAGCCTCCCCCGGTCGCGAAGAGTGTCGCCGATACCGGGCTGGACGGCAATTTTCTTCTAAATTGTCTGCTCCGCGCAATGTACATTTCAGCGTTACAAACCATTCCGGAGATTTCCGATCAGATCAAACTTACGCGCGCCGTCGTCGACGAGTTATTAAACTTTGCCAAGAAGGAAGCGCTGGTAGAAATTCGCGGGCCTTCGGAAAAAAACTACAACATCATGCGCTATGCTCTGACAAACGCCGGCAAGGAGCGCGCCAGTGAAGCTTTGCGACGCTGCGAGTACATTGGCCCGGTGCCGGTGCCATTAGAGACTTACCAAACACAGGTTCAAAAGCAGACAATCACCAACGAGGTTATTAGCACTGACAAGCTCAAAAAAGCTATGTCGCATCTGGTTCTCTCTGAAGACATTGTGCGCCGGCTGGGTCCCGCTTCAAACTCCGGGAGAGCAATCCTGATTTATGGAGCGGCTGGCAATGGCAAAACCTCCATTGCTGAGGCGTTGGTCGGCGCCTTCGAACAACCCGTTTACATTCCATATGCGATTGAAGCAGACGGCCAGATCATCAAAATCTACGATCCCTCGGTCCACGTCTGGTTTCCGGCCGGCGACCAAGCCAATGGACACTCGAATCCGATCTTTCTGCCTCATCTGGAGCACGATCCGCGCTGGGTCCGGTGTAAACGGCCCTATATTATCTCTGGCGGTGAGCTCACCCTTGAAATGCTTGATCTGGATTTTGACCCGCATTCAAAATATTACGAGGCGCCGCTGCAGATGAAAGCCATCGGCGGTATTTTTGTAATTGACGACTTCGGCCGGCAACGCGTGCGTCCGCACGAGCTCCTCAATCGGTGGATCTTTCCCTTAGAGAGGAAAATCGACTATCTGACGCTGCATACAGGAAAAAAGTTTGCTTTGCTGTTCGACCAACTGGTAATATTCGCAACGAATTTTCCTCCTGAGGAACTCATGGATCCCGCGCAGCTGCGGCGAGTCCATTATAAGATGAAAATCAATCCGCCCACTGCGGAGGAGTACAGAGAGATTTTTCAGCGCATTTGTGATTCGTACGGTTTGGAATTTTCTGAAGAGACTATGGCTTACCTGCTCAACTCCTTCTATATCAAGCACAAGGTTCCCTTCGCAGGCTTCCACCCCAAATTTATAGCCGAGCACGTCATCGCAGCCTGTAACTATCTCGGTACCCCCGCGCGTATTTCGCGCCAGCTCTTGGCTGATTCACTGGAAAACATGGTCATTCTGCCGAGCAGTCCGAGCCCCGAGTAAATCTCCGATGGTGAAACCGCTCGCCCTGATTATTCAAGCCAACGAGGGATCGTTGGCTAGTATTTCCAAGCTCGTCGAAAGCCGCGATTGCTCCGTCCATTTCAGTCGAACAGTCGACGACGCGGAGCGTGTATTGACTGCATTTCCCGCTGAGCAGCAGAAATTTGTTTTCGCGGAGCTTGCAGTTTGCCAAGGCTCAGATTGGAATAACTTTACGGCACGTCTGCGAGAACAGTGCGCCAATCTAGCGCTAATCTGCTACGACCCTCGACACCTTCAAGGACTTTACGGGCTTTTTGGGCAGGGCAATTTACCCGCCGTCGATCTGGGCCATCCCCATGCGGTCAAATCGCCGACCATGATTGGCGACACACCGCAGTTTTACGAAGTTCTCAATCTTGCAAACCGGTACGCTATGCACGACATTACAGTCCTAATCACGGGCGAGACCGGGACAGGCAAGGAAGTGATGGCCCAGTACATTCATGCCCGCGGTCCACGTGCGGAGAAACCGTTCGTCGGCTGCAATATGACGGCGATTCCCGAGACGCTCGTGGAAAGCGAGCTGTTCGGCTATGTAAAGGGCGCATTTACTGGCGCGGACCGCAACAAGAAAGGATTTATTGAAGCAGCAGAGGGTGGAACGTTATTTCTCGACGAGATCGGTGACCTAGCGCCATCCATACAACTTAAGCTTCTGCGATTTCTGGAAACCCGGCAATACTATCGGGTCGGGGAGCCGACGCCAAAAACCAGCGACGTCCGCATTATCGCCGCGACGAATAAGGAGCTGGAAGAAGCCATTCAGGGCAATGGCTTTCGGAAAGATCTTTACTTTCGGCTCAACAGCGCTCGAATTATTTTGCCAGCGCTGCGAGAGCGTCGCGAGGACATGATTCTCCTGATTGCGAATTTTGTCTACCAGGCTTGCAGTCAATTTCAGAAACCGCTCAAGAAGCTGACTAGTTCAGCCAAAGCATTGTTTCTGGATTACCCCTGGCCGGGCAATATCCGCGAGCTCAAGAGCGTTATCGAAAGCGCTGTAATGGTTTCGGACGGCGATTATATCACGATTAGCGACCTACCGATGAATTTGCAGCACTACGCAACCGGTCATCGGGAAGAGATCGGTACGCGCGCCATTCGAAACATTGAGGAGGGAGAACGAAGCGTTATCGAAGAAGCCCTTCGCCAAACCCATGGGAATAAAGCCAAGGCTGCCGAGGCCCTTGGGATTTCCACTCGGACGCTTTACCGTAAGCTGGAGAAATTCGCCCTCGCGACATCGTGACCTCCGGAATATCCTTGCAGGCTGTGCAATTAGATTCGGACGGCAAGCGTGCACGGAAGCAACTCAGTGTAATAAACCCAGCGCCTTCTCTGCGCCCAATTCTATTCTCTTCCTGTCAGCGTATAGTCATCGCGTTATTTACAACCTGCAGCCTTGTACTTTGCCCGCCACTCACGCTAGCCGCTTATTCGGAATCTAATGAAACCAATTCAATGTCCGAGTCCCCCAGCGCAATATGGATATACGCGGCACCGGACGAGGCCTCCGTTCGATTAGGAACACTGGCGCCCGGCGAAACTGCCACGCCACTAGCTGAAACACAGGTACCCGGCGGCGCAAAATGGTTTTTGATCAAGAGCAAAACAGCGATTACAGGTTGGATCAAGCAGAGTGAGAATGACCAAGCAAAAAAAATCGATAGCTTTTTCAAATCACGGCCTGCGGAGAACACCGGTGTTCCAGCCGCCATTCCGAATCTGTCGTCAGCCGCAGCACCACCGGGAACGATCTTTGTCCCAGTGCTAACCGCTGGTCCTTCTGCAATTGTGACAGTCACTCTCAACCAAACGATCACAGGGAATTTGATGCTGGATACCGGGGCGACTCACACCGTGATTTCGCAACGCCTTGCAGGAATCTTGTCTCTACGTCCGGTTGGCAGGAGTGCAATCCAAACGGTCGGAGGTGTGATAGCAGTTACGATTTCGCGACTGCGTTCGCTGAAACTAGGTGAAGCAGAAGTGAATGACCTGCCGATTGTAGTTCACGACTTTTCCCGCGATCCGAGAATCGATGGCTTACTTGGTATGGACTTCCTCAGCCACTATCGTTTCGGACTAGACCCGCAACGTCAAGTCTTGGTTCTCTCTCCCCGATAGTGAATTACGATTTTCGTAAAGAAACCAAAAAGATAGCAGCACTTTTTCACGTACATTTTTGTTCATGCTGAACAGAAATGGTGGAACGTTGGAGTATTTGTGAGACAACGAATCGATCGATTACGCTGAAAACGCAACCGTTTCGCGACCGACATTTGTGGCAACTGTTTTGCTTCGTTGAGGACAAGTATTCCAGTCCCGCACATGATGGTACGGAAAAAGACTCAACTAACCCGATGTTGACAGCACACAGACAAGAGCCCCCGGCAGGAGCAGCTTCGCTTGCTTCCGGCACGCAAGCGGGCGGATTCGCCAAGGTGCTGACTTCAATTCAGGGACTACAGCAGAGGCTTGACGGTTTTTCATTTGAAGAAGCGAGCCAGGCTGAAGCGAACGTTCACACAATTATTCAACAACTTTTAACTATACAAGCAAAACTTAGTCAGGTAAGCGAGCTCAAGCATTTTGTCTCTTGCGCCAATGGGATGATCGGTGAGATCCCAGAAGAGAATTTTGAGCAGGTAGACCTCGATGGACTGGAAAATCATCCGCAGTTACACGCAATCATTCGGGCCAGCAAACTGATCCGAGTCCATAAGCTGATGCAAGCCGCCAAGGCCGGAACGGAAGCGTTGTCCCTGCACGATGAAGCCGCCAGTCTTCAGCTCGTAGATCCAGAGACCTCCAGTTTGTCGGCGACACAACCTAGCCTAGCACCAACCCAGCCATTAATAGTGAGTCCGCAACGAACCGAACTCCAGGACGTACCACCCGTGGTATCAGAAGCGACCGAAAAGACTGTTCCTGAGGGAGGCTGGATCTTTAGCGCTGATGCGAAACTGGAATATACAGAGCCGCATTTTGTCGAGCATACCGTAATTAATGCCCGGGAAGATAAATTCACCGACGAAGCAATCTCGAAAACTCCAAAGCCAACCGTTGGCGAAATGAGCGTAGTGGTCCGCGAGACGGGATTTGACGAGCGTTTGTTAAGTGATTTGATCCAAGCGTATGGTGAATTTTCCCCAGTCTTAAAATCATCTTCACCAACGACTCAGCCAAGAACCGCGGAAATCGAGTCCCGGGAAAATCAGATTCCCTCCTCGGAGATGCGCAGCGCCACGGCTCCGGAGACTTCGAGCGGCCCGGAATTGATCCGAGAAGATTCTGCCGCGCCGGCTCTTCTTCTTCCACCAGAGGAACAACCAGCCAACTCGAATAATGTTATTTCATCCACTCGACTTGCACAGAATGCTAAAACCCCCATTGGAGACTCCAACTCAACTGGACTCGCGCTTATACGCAGCGATCATCCAATCGTTCCCCAGCCCCAAGTGGATCGAGCGGAACGGGGAAATCAAAAAGCGACACCAAACATCAAGAAGCATGGAGAACTCGACCGGCAGCTAAAGAATATTATCAAGGATTACGGCGAGTATGATTTGTATCCACACCAGAGCTCCACGAATCTAAAAAAAGCTGCGCTTGCCGCGGTTGCTGCTTTGTTTTTGGTCCTAGGCGTTCTGTATTTTTTTAAAGCGCCGTCTAACGGAAGAAACCCAGCCGCTAGCTCAGTCACACAGTCGCCCGACACGGCAAACACGCTCGAGAATAGCGCCGATGCTGCACACCGACCCTAGTTTGAACCCAAAGCTCGAAACCAATAAAACCCTGACTGGAGAATACGATGAAAAATGATTTGCAGAATCTGACGGCGGATATTTCCCGTCTGTACGAGGATATCACGCAGAAAGCCGAATCGCTTGGACAGATCGATAGCATAACTCGGCTCTACGACGAGCTTCAGACGCAGCTTCAAGGAATCGCCACTGAAGATGTGGATTTGCTCCAGAGTCAGATCAAGTCAACCCTCGAACAGATGGTTGGGATTAGCAAGAGCTTGGCTGTCATTAAGACCCTGAAAATGACTCTCAACGGTCATGACGAGATTGCTGATTTAACCAAAAAGAGTCAGGGTCCCAAAGAGCCGCGCCGCTCCATGGAAGACCGTTAAAAAATCGTCTTAAATCGTCGAATATATGCAAGGCAATCTGTCGCAAATTGGCTTAAGCGATCTTCTGCTGCTCACCACTACCGGAAAAAAATCCGGTATTTTGAAACTCGCGCATGGTAAAGAAACTGTAGAGGTGTATTTGGCCGAGGGTCAAATCGTCCATGCCACATGCCCGATCGGAGAAGGCGAAAAGGCATTGCTTTACCCGGTCACATGGGACGAGGGTACATTCAATCTCCAGCCAAATGGGGCCGCGCCGGCAGTCACGGTCACGAAATCGTCAAGCGAAATCTTGGACGAAGTGAAAGCGATGACTCGCGAATGGGAAACGATTCTCGAGGTCGTTCCTTCAGGTAAAGCCGTATTTCAGATAGCGGATCTTCCAGCCGACAACACCGGACCAATTACAGTCCCGAATGTCGGCTGGAGAGTGCTAAGCAAACTTGACGGTGCGCGCTCGGTACTAGACATTGCCGAGATGTTGCGGATTCCTTTCGCTTACGCAGCAAAAGTGATTTATTCTCTCCATAAAGCCGGCTTGGTGGAAGTGGCTGCCGCCGCGGTCAAGCCGGTTCGAGAGATTGTTTCATCCGCTCTGTTGAATCGGTTGACGATTATTCTGACGGAAGTCATGGGTCCCATGGCGCCACTGGTATTGCGTGATCAAATTGACGGCCTTGGGGAATCCGCCGAGACTTTCCCAGAAGCAAAGTTGGATGAGCTTCTTACATTGATAGGTAGAGAGATTTCGGACAATAAGCTCAAACAGAAGTTCGAAGAATCGATGTTTCAGGAAATCTCCAATTTTAAACGGTTTTAAGTGCCCGCTCGCTCGAGGAGGATACCCTTGATGGCTCAGGAAACAGCTTCCTTGGAAAGTTCCAAACTCGCGAAACCAGTCGCTATTGATTGGAAGCGGGGCGGCCTGCGTTGGAAGATCAGCATCACGTTTACCGGCTTAATCTTGGGATTGGGCGTTCTGGTTATCGGCATCGTCTACTACTTCACCAGCAGTGCGTTACAAAAGCAGGTTGATCTCCGCGCCGAGGCGATCGCAACTAACCTTGCTGATGCCGGCGCCGGACTTGTTTCTCGCAAAGGGACTCTGGAACTCGATGCACTGGTCGCAAAATATGGCCGCCTCGACGGAGTGGCCTACGCGTTTGTCCAAGATCCGAAAGGCGAGATTCTCGCCAGCAGCGTGCAGCCGTTTCCGGTCGAACTGAAGGATGCGAGTGGATCTTCTTTCTCGTCGCACACCACCCGATTACGTGGTAAGACCGTTTACGAGACTCGTGCGCCCCTGCTCGACGGCCAGCTGGGCGTGGTTCGAGTTGGGCTCTGGGCTGAGACTGTTGAAGACGATGTTCGCGCTACCTTGATACCGATCATCGGGCTGATTCTCGCGTGCTTAGCGCTGGGAATTGTGCTATCTGTTATACTTGCGAGTAAAACGATCCGTCCGATATTGGACTTGAAGTCAATTGCCGATGATATCAGTCGGGGTCGTCTTGACACTTCGGTTTCAATTCAGTCAAATGATGAAGTCGGTGAGCTAGGGCGTTCCCTGGAGAGAATGAGAGCTAGTCTCAAAGCTGCAATGGTTCGTTTGAATCGCGAATAGTTACAGCGCTGTCAGCTCATAAGGAGAATTTATGAGGAACTGTTGGACATATCAAATCAGAGCCCAGGTGGCATTCGCATTCGCCACGCTCCTAAGCGTTATCATCTTTGCCCATCCGGCCTCAATTATCGCTGCGGATCGGCCGCTTCAGAAAATCAACGTAGCTTACAGCTCGATTTCTGGCAATGTTTCTCCCCTTTGGGTCGCCCAAGATAAGGGCTTCTTCCGCAAGTACGGCTTGGAAGTGCAAGCGATTATGATCGAGTCTGGTACCACCACTGCACAGGCCCTGATTTCAGGCGACATCAGCTTCGCTTCGATCGCCGGTCCAGCGGCGATTCAGAGCAATCTGCGCGGAGCCGACATCGTCATGATCGCCGGCTTAGTTAACACCTTGGTGTATCAACTTTATACCGAAAAGGGCATAACCCGTCCGGACCAGTTTAAGGGTAAGTCAGTGGGCGTTACCCGCATCGGATCGGCGACGGATTTTGCGATGCGCTACGCGCTGGACAAATATGGGATCGACGCTAATAAGGACGTAGCGATTCTTCAACTGGGGAACCAACCGGCGTTGCTGGCGGCCCTAGAGGCGGGTCGACTGCAAGGGGCTATGCTTTCGATGCCGACCTCGCTTCGAGCCAAAAAGATCGGATTCCCAATGCTAGCCGACTTGCAGATGCTCGGGTTGGAATACCAACACACAAGTATTGCGACCACTAAAGCTTTGATCAAATCAAAGCCCGACCTGGCTAAAGATTTCGTGCGGGCCTACATCGAAGGCATTCAGTACGCTAAAACGCACCGGAAGGAGACGCTGGACATTTTGGCAAAATACCTGCGGGTGGACGACAAAGACGTGCTGGACGAAACCTACGATACAATTATCGTGACTCTTGTTCCTGAAAAGCCTTACCCGACGCTGAAAGGCATTCAAACAATTTTACGTGAATTGGGCGCCAAAGATCCAGCTGCGCGTTCTGCGCGTCCGGAACAGTTTGTCGATCTCAGCATTATGAAGGAGCTGGATACCTCGGGTTTTATTGATCGAGTTTACAAGTCGGGCGCGGTAGCTAAAGTGGCGCCGAAATCCGAACCTGTCGCCGTCACAACCAACCTTAGCGAGACCAAGAATAGACCGGAAAAGCCGCAGCCAACAGCCCGTCAGATTCCCGCGGCCAGTGATAAGACTCAAGTAAGTGCTCCGGCTGCTCGGACGAGCGGATCTCAGCAATACACGGTAAAGGCTGGCGACACACTCAGCAAGTTGGCAGGGCAGTTTTACAACTCGCCTGAGAAATGGGAAAAGATTTATGAGGCCAATCGCGACCTGCTAAAAAACCCGAACTACATTTACATAGGAATGAAGCTCCAGATCCCCTCAGACGATAAAGCAAGCTGAGCTACTTACTTCCGTTTGAAATGAAAGAGCCGAGTTGGCGTATAACCTCCTCGGCTCTTTTTTTGGCGAAACTAATTGGATCCTCAAAATTTTTGAGCCCGGGCTCCGGCCCCACCCACACCCTGCTCGCCTTTGTGATTCCTTTCAAAGCGTTTCGGTAAAGCTTTTTTCTTGCGGTTGCACCTGACGCTTGATCTTATCCGACAATCTTTTTGAGATATGAAAACTGCTCGATAACTGTAAAGTCTTGCTGGTATCGCTCCACGTTTTCGCCGATCTGCTCGATTTTGCTCCGCTCCAAGTTGCCAAGAAACTCTCCCGACAGATTTAGATATTTTACCTGCCGCGGCTCGATCGTCATCAATCTAGCGGCCGTCGCATCAACGGCAACGAGATCATCTCCTAAGACCAATACACCGCTATTTTTCTGCCGGCCTTGAAGGGGGCCATTTCCTTCCATGCCAACGATGCCATCCACAATTGCGAACCGCGGAAGGGGCAAGGAGCTATTAATATCGACAATGCTGCCGACAATGCCGGCCCAGTGAAGAGCGTTTTTGGGCCACCCATAGATTGCTCCCGGCACAACACCGAACATATTCTTCATCGACAGGGTCACGCCGGCCCAGTGATGTGTTTTTAGCTTGGGGATAGACACAAGCAGGTCGGCATGGAAGAGGGTCTCGGGAAGGTACAGCTGTTTAAGATTCGTAAAGCTGCTTTTCAGATTGATCAACCGTACTTCATCCGTGTTTAGATCGACGTACTTGACGCTGTGATCCTTGACGACATCGTACAGGCCCGAGGCGGTTAACAGATATTCATTATCGCGCCGGTGACCTGGACCCTCGGCGACGATGACCTCTTTAGCGCCAAGACTCTTGAACGAATCAATAGCCGCTTCGACAACCGCTGGGTGGGTGTTGATCACGCCTTTGGGATCGAACTCGACGAGGTTCGGCTTCAACAGAACCCGCTTGTCGGTAACATCCAGACCGAACAGTTTTATTCCACGTAAAATCGTGTCGCGCAGGCCTTTGCCGTAGCTGCTGGCCGCCATTACAGCGACTCGAGAAGATTTCGGCTTGACGTAGGCGGATTGTTCCCATCGAACTCCCTCGTCACAGGCACCGAGGAGTGGATAAAGCGAAGCAACCGCCGATGTCTTGATAAATTCTCGTCGATTCATCGTGTCCTGCAACACTAGACTCGCAACAACCGCGCTCCATCTTCGGACGCTAGGATCGCCAGTGCAACGGGTTTGGTCTCTCCGAGAAACTTCGTTTTCGCAAATTTTTGATCTAAGCGTTTCCTCAGTTCTGAAATGTCTTCGCCATAAACCGACAAACAGATCGTAGCCCACCCGAGCGCCAACCCGGAGTCTGTGGTTTCCGCCATTTTTGATAACGCCCTGAGACTAACCCGGTTGTCGTTCCTCTCCTTATGATCCTGTAGTGCAATCAACGCGAGCGCAGTGATATCGGGATACGGCCACAAGGGATCGCCATAAACTGCGGCGTTGCCGTAATTCCACCCGCCACCCTCGCACATCCGGTCATAGATCATGAGCTCGGCCTGGTCCACGCGCTCCTGAACCGCTTTGGCCGAAAGCCTAGATTTGATTTTCTTCAATGCGATCAGACAGTAACTCGTGGGCTCGACCCAACTAAAGCTCCCTGGCGTCCAAGACCAACCAACCAAATCATCGTTCAAATGAACAGCTTTTTTTTGAAAGGATAGAGCCAGGATCAATTTCGCCAAAATTCCCGGCTTACTTCCCTCCTGCGCCAAGATCCAGTTACCCGCTCTTACCAGTGGCTCTGCTTCAACGCTCGAGTCGCTAAGCGCCATAACTCCAAGTGCCGTGCTCCAAGACGGCGCCTTTGAGCCCGCACCGTAGGACCAGCTACCGTCGGGGTTTTGAGTGTTAGCCAGCCACTGTTCGGCTTTTTCAAGAACGGAGTTTTCTCTTGAATCGTCAAGAGAGCGCAAAGCCAACAATCCAAGGGCGGTGGATTCCGTGTTGCTCTGTTTTTCCGCAATCGCTCCCCATCCTCCGTCCGGATTCTGAGTTTGTCTTAACAATTTGGCCGCCTGATCCAACATGAGCGTTCAATCGTGGGACAATGCATAGATTTTATGCTTACCGTCGCTGCTCGTAAAGACATTCTTCGCCTTGTCTCCGTACGCTAATAGCAGCTCATCGAATAACCGTGAGGTCGCGCTTCGTTCAGCATATCCATCGAGCGGATCGATAATCAGATACTTGGCTTTTAGCTGATCCAACTGGGGCCTGATTTCATCCACTGAACCGACAGTGGGCTTGGCTCGGCCATACGGATAAAAATACGTCGCTGGCCGGTGCAGCGCTGGCCGAATGGCCGGGCGTCCTGTGTAGAGATAGTACATCGGGTCATATGCCGTCGCGAGTAAAGCGTCAGGGGGTACGTGGCCGCGAATCCAGGTGAAGCTTTCCTCAAACCCGGCCCAGCCATACGGCACCCGGTTACCATACAATCCTCGCGTGCTCTGATCGTTTCGAACAAGGACGAAACCCGAGATCCATACGCCAATAACGATCAGAATAAGCGCCGCAGGACACCAGGCGAGCTTGGCAACGAAGTTTTTTGCCCAAGACCAGGACTCCCAACGCGAGCTCGTAATCCAAATTTCTGCCATCTTCATCCCGCGAAACAAAAATAAAACCAGTAGTGGCACCAATGGCGCCATGTAGCGCCCGGGATGGAATGGCCAGATGAGCAGCAACGCTACGGACGATAAAAAAAAACCCAACGGAACAACTCTTCACGGTGTAATGATTTGATCATGCCAACCAGGGTTAGTCCAAAGACAAAGAGGTTCAGTCCGGGCAACAGCGGTGTAAGATAGAGCGTCTCTAACGAGTCTACCAGGTACCGCGCATTACCCGAGACCACGGGCCAATGCGGTCTCAGCGATGCGCCGAATTCGCTCATCCCGGCGCCGGTGAAATCATATTTGGCGTAGTAGGCAAAGAGAGAACCCGGCGCCGGCTGCGGAACGTGCGCAGTCCACAAAAACCATGGTACAACGAACAAAGCAATAATCCCGACGAAACCAACCAGACCACGCCAGCGGCGGCGAGAAAAACAGTATAGACTACCTGACAAGACGAGCGGCGCCGCAGCCAAGCGTGTCAAACAGGCAAGACCGGTAACGATTCCCAAGAGCACTACTGTCACCATGCTAGCGGGGGCTTCTTGATCAGACGCAGCGACCGTCAGAGCCGCAAGCGCAAGCAGAACAAAAAGAAGATCGCTGATCACATAATCGGTAAACGTGAAAATAACCGGATTAGCGCAGACCAGCAGGCTGAAAACAATCGCACCAATTCCAAAAACGCCATACTGCCGCTGGTAAAAAACAAGGCTTAGAAAGAAAATTCCGATCAGCGCAATAACGTTGAGTGCTTTAAAAGCCACAATGTTTTGCGGAAAATTCGGATTAAGCGACCAGATCCAGGAAAGCACATAAGAATAGAGAAATGGGTATTTCGTTTGTGATGGCGCGGCCGGTAAACTGATGATTCGGTAACCTTCACCCTGATGGAGCGACTTGGCCACAACAGTGTAGATGCCGTCGTCGTGAAACATTCCTATAGCTTGCTTGTTGGCCCCCCAAAAAGCCGCGATTCCAATCAGCACGGCGAGAACCGCCGCCAAAACCCAGAATTCTCGCGACCCGCGCTGATAAACTTTTGCCGTGGAATGCTCCATGGACGAGCACAGGTTAGTTGAGGGAAAACCCGAAGAAGGCGCTTCGGCAGCTGTGTAGTTTACAGCATCCCCGCACGTTTTAGCGGGGGAACTGCAACGCGGCACTCCGAGGGTTCTTACAGTGCCAATTGGACCCCAGTACACGAATGAGAGGAATCTAGCTATCGCGCCTGCGCCAATTCCTCGTCGATAATCGCCGCAAACGCTTCCATCGGTTGCGCCCCTGTGATCTCACGCCCATTGATAAAGAACGCCGGAGTCCCAGTGAGTCCAAGCTGAGCCCCATCGTTTAAATCCTTCTGAACCGCGGCTCGGTATTTACCGCTCGGCAAGCATTGATCGAACGCTGCACTGTTCAGGCCGACCTGTTTCGCAGAACTCTTTAGGTCCTCGATGCTCAGCTTCGGCGAGATGGAATAAAGCTGATCGTGATACTCCCAAAATTTTCCCTGCTCTCCTGCGCACCGAGCTGCCTCTGCCGCCTGCCTCGCCAGCGGGTGAATCGCTTCCAACGGCAAATCTTTGTGCACCACGCGCACTTTACCCTCGTATTTCTTCAGCAAGTCCTTGAACGTCGGCTGCGCAGTCTTGCAGAATGGGCATTGAAAATCCTCAAACTTAACAATTGTGACCGGGGCGTTTTCCGCACCACGAATCGGCGCCCCGGTCAAAGCCAGCTCAGCACGGAAAACTGGCGGCGCCTTCAGATAAGTCGTGATCTTCGCCTTTGAACGAAGCTCTTTGACGTAAGCCGCTTTCTGATTCTCGATCTTTTGCTCACGCAGGTAACCACGAATTTGGTCGTGAACTTTGTCAAAATCGACCGGGAGGCGAGCTTTGTTTTTTTCGTAGAACGACCTTATTTCATCTTCCGTAAGAGCAGCAATTTTGCCGTCCACCTCACGTTCCAAAAGCGTCGAGACAGAAATGCTTTGGCTTTTCGCTTCACGCGTTAGGAGGATTGCTCCTATGTACTCATCGAGCTTCTGTCGCTCCAATTTGTAAAGTTGCTCACGCGCGTTCGATAGCGGTTTCCCCGCTGCGCGGTCCACTTCGGCACGAGTGATAGACGTTCCGTCAACTTCCGCGAGCTTTTCCGAATCATTCGTTGGTCGACAACCCCACCCAACTGAAAGAGACACGCTGATTAAAAAAAATAACAGCAACTTATGCATCAATGGAGCACGTGCGGGTCGCCGTGACCAACCGGCGGCGACCTGGCGGTTCTCAGAGAGTGAATAGTTTGGTAGCTCTGATGATTCTTAGATGATTATTCAATATCCTTTGGTAGGTTCCCGGACTAGCCGGTGCGTAAAACAGAGGCTAACATTAAGATCGTTTATGATGTTATCGCCGCAGGCGACGTCGGCCGTTATGTATTTGGGATTTCCAGTCTTTACAATTGCGGTGGGCCTAATTTTGGCCCAGGTAACTATTGCGGTGGGATTGGTCGGATCGCAATTAGCTCCGCCCGCGATTACCGGGATGACCCACCAGCTGTTTGGCATATCATTCGCGGTAAAGAAATTTTTGGCGGTGCCCAGAACAGTATCGACCTGCCCCTTATTCTGGCAAATCGGAGTACCAATGCCGATCGTTCCGTCTATATTGCCACCTGAGCACGTGCTCGAGGTCTGAAAGCCTGCCTTTATGTCCGGCGCGCCCGAGGAACAATCTAAAAAGGTTGTCCAACATGAATTCTCGCCCGCAGGATTTTGATTATCCTTCGTAGGGTGTTGCATCTGAATATTCACGTTGTTCTTAACTTGCGTACTGTCCGTGTAAGGGCCCGGATATTGCGGGCAAATGTTTGACCATAAAGCAATCGGAATTGCGGGCTTCGACGTTATTGTCGCAACTGCGCTGACGTTGATATTCTGAGTTCCAGCAGTGGCAATACCTAGCAGATTCATCAACGGCGTCAGAAACATCGGAGTTGTGATCGAGTTCGCCCCTTCAAGCGCAACCCGGACTCCATTCGCGGTTGCGATGGGTTCGTTATAATTAGTGATAGTATTGCTGGTAAAGTCATATTTCACGTAGCCAATATTAGAGCTTCCGATTTGGTTACTAGGACTTTCCACATAGTCATTTTTGGAATTGTATGTAGCAGCACGATTTTGAACCTCTGTGGGGTTACGAGACGGCAATCCCGACACCGCCGCGAGCGCCGCCGCGTCCACTGCAGATTGTCCTTGGTTTCGAACGTACGTTAATTGGCCGGTGTCCAAACCGAGCCCAACCATTACCATCAGAACAACAATCATTAGCGTAACGAAAACGAGAACTGCCCCTCGTTCGTTCGTTGCAGGTTGCATAAAGCCTCCACAGTTCATTTTTTAGGAATGCCCGGTGGCCGTTACCGTAGCGCAATTTCCCGTATTCGTATCAGGTTGGTATTCATACCGCATTTTAGTTGTCCGAGTGATCGTGATTGGACTGGGGGGCGTAATACGCAGCAATCCAATCAGGCGATACCAGAAAAAATTATATGTCCCTGTGGCGATAACTTCGACACTCTGTGCACAATTGGCAGCCCCATTTGCGTAGTAATTCACTGTAACTTGTTTCGATGCTAATCGCTGGGGTACGTTAGGATAGAACTGGGTTGCCAGAGTCGTCGCGAGGGCGTTATCTAGTAAATCAGTTGTGGCAGCGGTCCGCGCTCCATCGCGGACCGCGTTTTGAGTAAGATGTCCAGTGAAAAGCATCATCCCAAAATCGACCGGAACATATAACGCAACCATCAAGAGCGGTGTAATGAGGGTGATTTCAACGATACTTTGGCCCTTGGAACTCAAAAATAAGCGCATATTAGCCTCGCCAGCTCATGCTTAGCTAGCATTGATGTTCCCAACGCATCGTCGCAGAGCGCTGAATAGTGACGGGATCTATTGTAAACCCCATCATACGAAGTAACTTATAGAAAAAGAATGGATATTGACCTGACGCGCTGACCTGCACTTGTTGATTACAGCCAGCTCCAAGAGTTGACACAGTGATAGATGTAGTGGCACCCATTAATGCCATTGGTAAACGCACGGCGGTTTCGTTATAGATGTTGCCGAAACTGAAGCAACTGGAGAGTGGTGGACCACAGGTGTTGCTCGCCGGAAGTGTAGGATCGGCAGCGGCGATTCGCGCCCCTTCACGCACCGCATTCTGGGCGATTTGACCCGTATAAAATGCAAGACCAAAATCTGCAGGAATCCACGCAACTACTAGTAGCAAAAGGAAAACGAGCGTGAACTCGACTAGCGCTTGACCTCTTTGGGAGGAGAGGCGCAATGCCGATTTCAGCGTAAGACGCCCGCTATTACCCGTACTCATTGGCATACATTCAATCCACTATTATGCCCTTCACGAGACGTGCCGGGCGCGGATAGACTTATTTGTCTCGCGCAGACGTAGCTTGTCTTTTTTTGGCAGGCATCTCGTCAGGGCAGAATCGATTCAAACAACCGTTTATCAGTTAATACTGGCAATACTGCCACCCACGTCTCAACCAATTTGGCTTAGTCTCGTATCTTTCAAGTCGTCCATCGCGGAGGTCTCTACAAGAGAGATTTCAAACTGGTCGCCGATTTCTGTTCGCGATTTTTTGATTGTTCCGCTCGGCAATTCCAGAACGCTATATCCCGAAAAGTGAACGGGACTTATCCTGAAGGGTGCCAAGTCCGCCATCAGTCCGACGACGGTATGTTTTCTATTCAAGAAAACCACGTCGATTGGAAACTTCATTCCGATTGTGTGAATACCCCTGCTCGGCATGAGCCACAACGCTTCCTCAGGTCCGAGATGGGTTCTTTTAAGCAAGCCCACCAGTCGAGTGAGAAAGTTATCGGCCTTTCTCACTTTTGTAGCCAGCCACGTTTCCTTGCTAAGATTGATTACCGGCACGTTCGCTAGTCCTAATGCAATGGATCCGAGAGCATCTGCACGATTCCCAGCCCCGGAGGGCCGAGAAGGATTATGAAAATCGCCGGAAGAATAAAAAATACCAGCGGGAAAATCAACTTGATAACGGTCTTTCGCGCGGCTTCCTCGGCAGCCTGACTGCGCTTGTCGCGCATTGTCTCGGCGTACACGCGAAGCGAACGCGCAATGCTACCGCCCATTTCTTCTGTCTGAGTGAGAAACGTCACGAGCGCGCGGAATTCGTCGATGCCCACGCGATCGGCAAGACGAATCAGAGCTTCCTTCCGATTGGCACCGGCCTGCATTTCCTGCGTCGATAGTATGAGCTCTTCGCCCAGCGCCAGCCCCTGAGAGTTCTGTTCCTTGCCCACACGGTTCAATGCGGCGTCGACACCCATCCCAGCCTCAACGCAGACGACGATCAGATCCAGGGTATCCGGCAAAGTTTCGCGCATTTCTCGCACGCGCGCTCGGGATTTCCGAAAAACAGTGAGAAAAGGCAACATGAAGCCCACGGCCGCGCCTACAGCACCAAGCATTAAAAAATCGCTCATTGCTGCCCCTGACGTGAGCGCCAACAGCATCCCCCCAAATCCGAAGGCAAGGCAAAGAAAGATTCGCAGGCCCCAGTATATTCGCACGGCACGATTCCCGCGGTAACCGGCTTGATGTAGGCTACGCGCGGCGTTGTTAAAGCGCTCAGGCAATTCTCGGTCGCCAAAAAAGAAGTTACTGACCTGCTCCCATAGCGTTGTCTCTTCGGTTTCGTGCAGTCGAATCTGCGTTCTGGCTTCGCTTTGTAATCCAATGTTCTGCAATCGCCTCTGAATTGCCTCATCGGCGATCGGAGCTTTGGACGCAAGAACGAAATAGACGAGCGCCGATATTAACCCAAAAAACCCAACCGCTATCAGCAGTTCCATGTCTACCTCTAGATATGAATCTTGATGATCTTGCGGAAAACCAGTATTCCGACAATTTCGAGCACCAACGCTGCCGCAAGCATGCCACGCCCGATGGGATTAATCAGCATCTGGTTCATCATCTCTGGTTCGCGCATAAACATAAAAACCGCAAGAAACGGTGGAACGGAACAAACCGTCCACGCGCTAATTCGGTTTTGCGCTGTCAAGCTCTTAATCAATCGCTCAATTCGGAATCGATCTCGAATGATATTGGATAACTTGGTCAACAGTTCAGCAAGGCTTCCGCCAACTTCCCGCTGCACCATCAGCGCCGTATTGAACAATCTGACTTCGGGAAGATTCATTCGCTCCTCGAACTTTTTCAGCGCGTCAGCTAGCGGCAGCCCCAGATTGACTTCTTCGATAAAAACTGAGAATTCGGTTCCCATCGGATCGGGCATCTCTTTAGCGACGAAAACCATCGCCTGGGTCAAACCCAAGCCGGCTTGCAGGCTTTGACTGATCATATCCAGGCCATCGGGAAACTGTTCTAGAAATTTTCTGAGCCGCTTCCAAATAATGAACTGAAGGTAGATCAATGGGCAGCAAAGCGCGATCAGGGAAAATATTAAGCACAGGGCCGTCGGCTGGCCCAAAATTGAAGCGAGCAAGAAGGTGACCGCAGCCGCACCCACCGAACAGAGCAAGAACATGCCTGGCGTCATATCGACGTTCGCCCGCTCTAGCCTCAGATCGATGCTGTGGACGAGCTTTATTCGCGAGAGAAGATCGTGAATCCATGGAATCTCGCTGTAAGTCGAAGTCTTCAGAATAGTCGCCATTTCAGCGCGAGACGTCTGTCCCAGTCTACCAATTGTTGTCAAACGTCTTTTGATGCGCGCCTGCGGTGTATCCTGCACCGCCATGGGCAACATAAAAAGAATAACGATCAATGAGACAGCAGCTAAGAACGAAAAAATACTTATGAGTAGTAAGTTCATAGCGCTCTTCTCTTCGCTCCCATCGTAACCGGCAAAAAGTGGCTGTTCGGGATCCTGAAACCATATCGTTCCAAGCGATCCATGAACGAAGGCATCACACCGGTCGCGACGAACTCGCCGATAACTTTGCCATTCTCGACGCCACGCTGTTCGAATTTGAAGATGGTTTGAGTGGTGATCGTGCTGCCTTCCATACCTGTGACTTCGGCGAACTCCACCACCTTCCTGCTACCGTCACTGAGTCGAGTTAATTGCACGATAACATCGATCGCCGAGGCAGCCTGTTCGCGCAGCGCCTTTTCAGGTAAATTTATGCCCGCCATCAACATCATGGTTTCTAGTCGGGAAAGCGCGTCGCGCGCGCTATTGGCGTGAATCGTACTGATCGAGCCGTCGTGGCCTGTATTCATCGCCTGCATCATATCAAGCGCTTCGCCGCCACGGACTTCGCCGACGACGATTCGGTCCGGTCGCATTCGGAGGGCATTGCGTACGAGATCCCTCGCGGTCACGGCGCCCTGGCCCTCGATATTGGGGGGGCGCGTTTCGAGTCGGACGACGTGCTCCTGCTGTAACTTCAACTCAGCCGAGTCTTCGATAGTAACGATGCGTTCGTTTTCCGGAATGTAGTTCGACAAGCAGTTCAGCAATGTGGTTTTGCCTGCACCAGTGCCGCCGGACACAATCATATTAAGCCGGGACTTTACGCATGCGGCCGCGACTTCGGCCATCTGGGGCGGAATCGAATTGAACTGAATGAGGTCATTGACGGTAAGCCGCTCTGCGCCAAATCGCCGTATCGACAACACGGGGCCGTCAAGCGCTAAAGGCGGAATTATGGCATTCACACGCGAGCCGTCCGTCAATCTCGCATCGACCATTGGCGAGCTCTCATCAACACGGCGGCCTACCCGAGTGACAATTCGCTCGATAATCTGCATCAGGTGCGCATCGTCGCGAAAACGAACATCCGTTTTTTCAAGCTTTCCATATCGCTCAACGTAAATCTGGCTCGATGAGTTTACGAGAATATCGGAAATCTCCGGATCCTTCATCAATGTTTCGAGAGGACCCAGACCGAAGACCTCGTGCTGAACTTCCATGACCAGGCGATCTCGGTCTGCACGGCTCAGCGGGATTGCCTCTGCCATCACCATATCTTCGAGAATACGGCGAATCTCAACGCGGACACGCTCCATCTCCAAGTTGGAAAGCTTCGAAAGGTCTAATGTATCGATAAGTCTTCGATGAATGCGAAGCCGCAAGTCCTGAAGCATGACATCCGGGCTCGCAGTCTGCAGAGATCTAAGCGGCACCCGCGAACTGTCACCGCTGCTTCGATCAGCATCCCAGCGTTCCTTCTCTTGTTCCATCAACGGGTTCTTCATTTACGCGCCCCTTACTTTATTAGTCCCCGCACGGGGGGCAAGAGTCTGCCTAGCAGTCCCGATTTTTTTTCATCTTCCGCCTCTCTCCGAGATGGCGCCGAAAACATAAACGTATTCAACACTGCCTCCGTAAGCCCCAGATAGCTTTTGGCAATGTCCGATTTCGAATCACATTCATGAATAGACAAACCCTGATTCACTGCCGCAATCGCTACGGGATAGTTATTCGGCAAAGTCCAAAACACCTTGACACCAAGCGCCTTTTCAACGGACTCCAAGGTCATCAATTTGCTTTTTACATACCGATTCAGAATAAGCCGAATCTTCTTATCATAGATACCCATGCGCTCGAAGAGTTCTAGCGCCCGATGAGCGCTTTTCAGTGAAGGAACGTCCATCTCCGTGATGAACAAGATTAGATTGGCCTTATCCAGTACAAGAGCTAACATGTCATCGAATTCTTTGGGGGTATCAACCACAACAAAATCAAATGATTGCGCTAAAACGTCCAATATTTCATCAATATCAGCCGGCGTTATTCGTCGTGCGTCTTCGGCATAAAATGGCTCGGCCAATACTCTTATGCCTGTAGTGTGCTTCACCAGCGAACCGTCAAGAAACAGAGGGTCGATGCGCTTCAAATTCTTGACCAAATCCAAAATTGTATAAGAGGCGTCGATATTGAGAAAACTCGTAACCGAGCCAAACTGCAATACCAAGTCGACAAGACATACCGATTTGTGTTGCGCGACGAGACAAGCTGCCAAATTGGTTGCAGCAGTCGTCGAACCGACGCCTCCTTTGTTGGACGAGACCGCAATGACGTGGCCACGCTCATTGGCCTTTAGTGTATGGACATCGATCTTCTTCCGAATCGCGTCGAATGACTTGAGAACCTCGCTCCAGCTGAATGGCTGAGTTAAGAACTCCTCCGCACCCGAGCGCATTGCCCGCAGAATCGTGTCCGGCGCTCCCGTTGGAGACGTCATCACCAAGCGGACGTTCGCGAGCCTCAGCTTGATCTGCTCTGCAACAGAAAAAGCCCGCTCAGGATCCAAATTAATGTCGATGACCGCTACCATTGGCGCGGTGCGGTTTTTTATAGCCTCGAACGCCTCACCGTAGCCGTAAATTCGTGGCTCCACAGATACCGACGCTTCCCTCTCAAGTTGCTGCTTAAGAGAGGCGAGGGCTAAACTGTCTTCACCGATGAGGCAAATTGGCAGTTTCATGAATTGTTCTAATCCCCGACTCCAGAATCTACTATGCGGTTCTATGGAATCGAAGCGCCTCGACTCGCAGGTTTCTTCTCATCCGCGTCACCGGGTACCGGGACCTGACGTATATCCGGATCATCATACTTTTCAATCGCGGGAAGTTGTGGCTTCTCGCCGGGTTTAAAGGTCCCGACGATGCGCGGCGTGATCACAAAAACAAGCTCTGATTCGTTATTCTGAAAATGAGTACTTCGAAAAATCGTTCCCAAAATTGGTATATCCCCCAGCATGGGAAACTTGGTTAGGTCTTTGATGATTCTTCGATCCAAAAGACCCCCGATAATAAGGCTTTCGCCTTCTTTCAGTTCTACCCGGCTTATTGTGCGGCGCACATCGACACCGGGAACGCCCAGAACAGAAATACTGCTGATCTGGCTAACTTCCGGAAAAACACGCAAATCAATTCGATTCGACCATGTGATCGTCGGGATAAAATCAAGACGAACACCGAAGGGTTTAAAAATAACGCCGAAGGTATTGGCCGTAGTGGCGACAACTGGAAATTCACCGCCCGATAAAAAACCAGCTTGGCGGCCGTTTTTAACGACCAGTCTAGGTTGCGCCAGAATCTGTGTGACGTCTTTGTTTTGAATTAGCCGCAGCAGGGTCAGCAGTTGATATCCGGCACTAACATAGGAAAAAGTACCGGATACCGGAGGAACATTGACTGTTGTTGTCGTTCCACCGGCAGCCCCCGTCGACGTGCTGGAGAAGGGACTGAACCCATTCGTGCCAGCAAAACTGTTGGCGTTTACGTGTTTAGTGCTTTGGAAGATATCAATTCCAATATCCCTGAGCTTGCTGAGACCGACCTCGGCTACTACCACATCAAGCTCGATTTGGCGAATCTCCTTAATTACAAGAAGATCGATGATCCCATCAATTTTCTTCTTATCAGGCCAACGATAGGCATCCGTAATTGAATTCTCTTCATTAAACGCAATTGAGCCACCCCCAGCAAAGCCAGAGCCTGAGGTCGGAATCGACTGTTGCGGCGCCGCCCCCAATGTAAACGTTTGACTCGCCGACGGCGCTGACACTTGCGCGGGAGGTTTCGGCGGAAGGTAGGTTGCCGCTATTTCTAGTACTCTATCATAGACAACTTCATTCGAGACCTCTCCACGAAGAACCAGAGATGGTCCCGAGGTCGAAATATCAACCTTCTCATTGGGAAAAACCGATCGCAGTTGAGCGCGCGCCGCCGCTATATCAGGTGCAACAATCAAATCGTAGTTAGACACTCCACCTTTGTCATCAAAAATAATCAAAGAGGTAGTTCCAACATTTTTGCCGTTAATCAAAAGTTGACTCGGAGCCACGACCAGCACATCAGCTACTTCGGGCTGAGAAACCGATACCCGCTTAGCTCGCTCAGCCAAACGAAATACCATTGACTTATTCACGGTGACAGTTATGGCGGGTGCTGTTTGCGATTGTGCACGTACACCGCCCGCCAGCAAAAGAACGAGAACGACTGCCGCCGTTAGACTCTTTAGTCGCTCCGTCACGAAATAAGAGTTCGTCATGAACGCTCCCCTTCCCGATTAGAATTCCACCACGTTACGATTACTACCGTGTATGACCTCGACTCTGTACTTATCAGGCGGAGGCACGGTTCTAGCCCCAGACGTCTTCTGCGGCGCCGCCGCTAATGACAACAGATCCCTTTTGTTGCTACCAATCGTTACTATCGCCTTTTCATCGCCAAGCCCCCGCAGGGCTAAGACAATTTGTCCTTCTTGGGATGCTAACGAAAGCTTTTCCGCTTCTTCGGGAGTAACTTCCAGTGTTATAGAACGGGCAAGCTGGGGCTTCCCATCTTTTTGCTCAGTACTTTGGGCAACCGACAATACCCGCTTGTTCTGCAAAACAATCTTTGAAATCTTTGCATCCTGCGCCGCTCCCAACGGGGTCGTAGTCAGAATGACATCCACTCGGTCATCGGGAACAATAAAGCCACTCACGCCAACAATTTCATCAACCCTGAGGGCAAGGGCTCGTTTACCAGCCTCAAGACGAACCGTGAGACCCGCTCCCTCGCCCGCAAGACGAGACTCCAAAATTGGTTCGTTGGCCAAAATCTTCACGCGGCTCACCTTACCCATAATCTGTTGCGGTGTTGAAAATGCACCAGCGGGTATTGAGGTTTTGGGCCAAGGTGTAGTTTTCGTCAAGCCCTTTTTTAGAGATTCTTCGTTGAAAATAGTTCCGGGCAAAATATCCTGAGCAGCGACGACAATCTCCTGATTCGCGGCTCGAAGTGTGTCGGTCTCTTTTTGTTGATGGCTAAGAAAATTGTATATGCCATATGCGGCGACAAGACCAAAAAATACGGCAACAACCAGAGCGATCTTTAATCTATTCTGCATAGCAGCTCCTTATAATAGATCATTCGTTCACAACAGAGCAGTATTTTACCTTTGATTGGTTTTAACCGACTGCTTACAAAGATGCCCATTTACCGGTTGAATCGAAATAATACGCGAGTATTGTTCCAGCTGCGAAAGCGAAGCCCCACGGAACAGAATTACCACGTTCCGCAGTTCTAGCAGAAACAGCATTCGGCAAAACTTGTCCACCGCTAAGTACCATAGTCTTTAAATCCAACCAAAGTTCTTTAAACCGTGCACTGCGGGTGACACCCGCTATCACATATGCAGCAGCGATAAAGCCCGCCACTAGCGCAGAATAGAAAAAAACCCTGGGCAACCAGGAAACGCCCAATAGCGCGCCTATAACTCCAAAGTATTTCACGTCTCCAGCTCCAACCCATCCAAGTGCGAATGGCAATATCAGGGCTAAAATTCCCACCAGGAAGCCCAGAATGCTGGCAAGTAAGTAGCTGCCACCCTGAAATCCGTTCAGTAGAAGCCCGCACAGCAGCCCGACAACAATTAGCCAATTCGGAATTTTTCTGATCCAAAGATCAAAGAACGCCGATAGGCCGCTTACGGAAAATATGACCGCATCCGAAATAGTCAATTTTAAAACAAGATTATTAGCCGCCAAAGGGTACAATCGATGCTAGTTCTTGTCAAGGAAATTAGTTTCTCCAAATTTACCGGGCTCGGCCGGAATGTAGCACTCGGCCGAGCCCGTCGCAGCTGAACAAATCTTTACGAGCTGGCGTCACAACCGGAAGGATTACCAACGCACGAAGTAACTTTGCTCCAACCGCTGGCCAACTGATTGCCAACGTTAGTATTTTTAATAGCAACCCAGAAAACCAGCGCGACAAGAACGACGATCAAAGTATATTCAACCAAGCCCTGACCGTCCTCTTCAACTACCAAGCGCTTTAGAAGCTCCATCGAATGTTCACCCCCTTTCCTGTATTAACTGTGCTCACTTGTTGATTGTTACAGCGTTGAACCCTGACAGCAGAATACATGCCAGAACAAAGTTGGTCCAAATTCAGCTAATTATCTCAAGATAAGGCCGAAAAAAGACCTTGCTGCTTGACAAAACTGACACCGAAACTGAAGCTCGTGTCACAAACCCGCGCGAAAAATCAGTCGCGCTATCCAATGCGGGCTCAGACCATGGACAGCCAACGCAGTGTAATATTCAGGCAATTCTATCGATCCCAGCAACACACATCGCCATTGATAGCTTCGAAACCTATCGAAAAAACGGAGCTGACTGGCCACTACCAGGCAGAAAAGTTTCGGGGTATAAAATTTGCGTCAAATGCAGATCATTTTAGCAACTATTCAATTCTACGAGTTATCATCCTTTCCTTTTCAGCCTCAAGATTGATTTCAAATTGAAGGAATTTCAAATGGACACCGATCAAAAGAGCACTGCGCTCACAGTCATGGTTATTGAGGATCATCCTGACCAGCGCGACCTATTAGCGATTGTGCTTCAACGCGAAGGATACAAAGTCATTACTGCGGCAAATGGCATAGAAGCACTCGAAAAGCTAAGCGCTGAAAAGGTTCAGATCGCTCTATCCGATATCATGATGCCCAAAATGGATGGATTCGAACTAATTAAGCGCATTCGAGGTAACCCGGCGTTGAAAAGTATTTACTTGATATTGATTACCGCGAGAATTCAGGAGGGTGATCGAGTCCGAGGGCTCGACCTTGGGGCAGACGACTACATCACAAAACCATTTTCATTTTCAGAGCTACTTGCGCGCATACGTGTGGGTTCGAGAGTTGTGCAATACCAACAACATTTGGAATACCAGACGCAAGTAGATTCCCTAACTGGTCTGTTTAACCGACGCGCCTTCGAAAATAAGGTTGGGGAGGAATTTGAGAGATCGAAGCGATATCACAGTCCGTTGTCACTGCTGATTTTGGATATAGATAACTTTAAGCTTATCAACGATACCTATGGTCATCATGGTGGCGACGCTGCCCTAGTTAAAATTTCAGAAACCTTTCGTGAGAAAACCCGTCAAAGTGATTTCCCGGCTCGGTATGGGGGCGAAGAATTCGTTCTCGTTTTGCCAGAAACCGACCAGGAAAACGCGGTGCAGGCGGCGACCAAAATTCATGGCGCGATACGATCAAGCGCGTTCGGCACAACTGCCCGGCCTTTTCGCCTTACGGTTAGCATCGGTGTCAGCTCAACATCTGTAAAATTTTATTCCGATTGGCATGAATTATTGCGTGATGCCGATCACGCCTTGTATATTGCAAAAGGTTCGGGCAAGGATCGAATCGAAATCTGCGAACCTGAAAAACAAATTGCCCAGCTGGAAACTCGTGTTGATCCATAGTTGAAATGTTACGGGATTTAACTGGGTTCGCTCTCATTTTGGCAGTTTTGCTGGGGAGTGCCATTGCCCTTCCGCCAGCTTCGCACGCGTCATCGTTGTCTTTGGCATTAGCCCAATCGCGCGAAACCGGTGTTTTGCCGCGTCAAACATTGAAGAACTCGCGTAGCGATGATTTCGCTGAACGGTTTAATCCCTTACTGCAGTTAATAACCGCTAATAGAGACTTGATTGTGTACGGCGCAATAGCATCTTTCGGGATTCTAATGATGGGCCTGGCAATAGGTAGCGCCTCATCAGGTTCCAAAAACAACACCACAGAACAACTGACGCGCCTAAAAGAGGAAAAAGAAAAAGCGGAAAACCTTGCTAAGCTAAAAGCAGAGTTTCTTAATCAAGTCTCTCATGAGCTACGCACACCTTTGGCCGTAATTATCGGCTATATCGAATGCATTACAGATGGTCTCTATGGGCAAATCGATATAAAGCACAACGAGATACTACATGTCGTAGCTAAGCAATCGACCCATTTAAAAAACATGATTGATCAAATATTGATTTACTCAAGATTGGAGGCCGGCAAACAACCACTTCGCATAGAGGAGTTGCAGGTCACCAAAGTAGTCAATGATCTAAGAGACACATTTGAATTTCTTTGCCGACAAAAAGGGATTGAGCTTCGCTGGGAGCTCCCAAGAGAGGCGATACCAATGCGCAGTGACGCCACGCGCGTGAAAGAAGTGGTTAGCAACTTATTGCAGAACGCGGTCAAATACACAGACCAAGGATCCATTTCGGTTCGGATCGGCAACGCCAACATCGCCGATTCAGTTATGATAGAAGTGCAAGATACTGGAATGGGCATTTCTGAGCAACACTTGACCAGCATTTTTGAACCTTTCATGCAGGTGCATAAAACATCCTCGGAAAACTCGCGGGGCGGTATTGGCCTGGGCTTAAGTATTGTCAAAAAACACTTGGACCAAATTAACGGAACCATCAGTGTGGAAAGCGAGCTTGGCAAGGGATCGCTCTTTCGGATAGTTTTGCCACGAAATCCCGATAAGCAGAAGTCTCGATCCCGTTGGCTCTTGCCCCTCACCAAGCGCTTATCTGGCCCGCCTGTCACGCTACGGGCTCGTCCACAAGCCTCAACTGAAAACGGGCGACAAAAACCAGCCAAAACCCGTCAGGCACTTGGCTGATCACCTTAACAGATCAGCGCCTCACACGCCCGTCGGATGCAACGATGTCTGCTTAGCGTCCCAATGCCGATCCAACTTTTCCACTCGAAATTGACGCTCCGCCCGATTCTTCTACCATCCATCGGGAACATAATTTTTGTAGCTATATTTTTTCTCTTAATTTTCGGCTCCGGAAACGGGCTCCTTGGCGATGGCGACACGGGATATCATATAAGAACAGGGCAAGTCATTTTAAAAGACTGGCGTATTCCAGGCCACGACTTCTACTCGTTTCATGCTCCAGCGCTATCGTGGACAGCACACGAGTGGTTGGCGGAAGTCATAATGGCGCTGCTCTTCGCATGGGCAGGATTGACTGGCGTCGTTGTTTTTTTTGCATGTTTACTCGCCTTCACCCACTGGCTTCTCTACCAGAGCCTTAGAGCGAAATCGGATGATCTTATTCTCTGTACGTTTGTTGCCTTGCTAGCAACCGCCACTTCTTCAACACATTGGCTCGCCCGTCCTCACGTTTTTTCTATTCTATTGAGTGTCATTTGGTGCCACTGCCTTTATCGGTACCAATCGGATAACAGAAAAGTTTTTGTCGGTTGTCTTCCTTTTCTCATGCTGCTCTGGGTTAATCTTCACGGCGGATTTATCATGGGCTTAGTGCTACTCGGGATTTATTTCGTAAGTAACTGGTTCTCTTCGTTAACTACAAAACCAGACATGTCGTGCATCTGTCGTAAAAAAGCAAAGACTCTCTTGCTGGTTTTGCTTGCATGCGTAGCGACATGTTTGTTCAATCCTTATGGTTTTGACATTCTATTATTTCCCATTCGCGTCACATCTGATCGTTTTATAATGGACCGTGTTATTGAATTTCTATCACCTAATTTTCATGAACCGATTCCTTTCAAATATATGCTGCTTCTCTTGATAGGTGCTCTTGCCGTGTCACGGTCGAAAGTTAGTTTTGCTGATACTATTTGCACAATACTATTATCCTATATGGCGCTGTATTCGGCTCGCCATGTTTCGCTCTTTGCTGTAATATTGGCATCTGTACTTCTTAAAGCATTGATCGACATCGTCGGTCGACTATCCGAGCCTTTCTCGACATGGTACATGACTCGCAACCGGAATTTGCTAGCGATTGATCACAATTTGAAGGCTTATCTTTGGCCAACACTGAGCTTCGTTACTGTTGTCATTCTGGCGGCGACAGGACTCATCAGTTATCGCTTTGATGATAAGAAGTTTCCAGTGCGAGCCGTAGAGTTTTTACAACGAGAAAAAATTCCGGGTAATGTGTTCAACGATGATGAATTCGGCGATTATATGATCTACGCGGCGTGGCCCAAATTCCGTGTCTTTATGGATGGGCGCTCTGATATGTATGGGGAAAAGTTTGGCCGCGACTATTTACGTATCGCCAACGTCGCACCGGGATGGAAACAAACATTAAAAAAATATGAAATTCACTGGGTCATCTTCAACACTGATTCCGCGCTCACAGCTGCCCTGCAGGATCAACCAGATTGGCACTCGATATATTCAGATCCAGTAGCGACGATTTTTGTCAGGAATGAACCCGAATCGTTCAAGATTTTGGCCAAAGATTCTGGTGCTTCTGAAGCTGCGAAATAAATCACGGAGGATGCCGGTGATTTTCACGCTCATCTTGCCCTATAGCTGACACATCTGTCGTCTTGAATGTCCTTTCTGCCAATCGGTGGCACAAACCGAGTAATCCACGCGGAGTTATAGTTCGCCCAACTACCTGACAAGATCACTCTCCCGGTATGGCATAGCCATTGCTGCCGGACCGATAGGTCCCTCAAATGTCTTGATGAGCAGCATCGTTTTTCAGCTTTGGGAACAAGGAAGATCGAATTGAATTCTAGCATTCTCACTGGTGCTCCGACGGTTTCGGGCAATACTGAATTCGAATTGCGCGTTCGCCAGGCTATCCTTTCAGCGAAGCACACGATTCCCCAAGTGGCTGTACTCTTATTTGGGTTTAATCTAAAAGGCGGCAACCAACCTGGCGAGAACACTGGCTGGCAAAGTTCAATTCTGATGCGGCTTCGGGGAGGTCTCCGCGATTCCGATACGGTCGCATTGTTGCCTGACGATCAAATTGGAGTTCTTTTGCAATCGGTTCAAGGGCCGCAGGATTTGGATCTCGTAGTCAATCGGCTCTTGGGCAGATTGGCCAACCCGGTGCAAGTCGATAACGAATCGATCGTGCTCCAACCCTACATCGGTGTCGCTTTATTTCCCGAACATGGTGACAATGTCGACAAAATGATCGAGCATGCCAAAAAAGACCTTGCTATTGCCGAATCCAGCAGAAAATCATACAGGACTTGGTCATCTAGTCCACGCAATCTGTTTACAGCCCGCCAATGGATGACCGCGCTCCGGCACGCAATTGTCCGGGAGCAATTTTTCCTAACGTTCCAACCAAAGATTGACCTCCTGAAGGGACGTGTCACGGGAGTAGAGGTATTGCTCCGCTGGCAACATCCCGAGCATGGAGTTATTCCGCCTGATCAGTTTATACCTGTCGCCGAGCGAACTGGGCTGATTATTCCCTTGACTCTTTGGGTTTTGCAACAGTCACTTATCCAATGTCGACAGTGGAACGAAATGGGGTTGGATATCAGCGTCGCGGTTAACTTAACAATGTGGAATTTAGAGGCACAGGAACTGCCGGAGCAAATTGAAGCCCTACTGCACGACACGGGCGTTTCGCCGAAGCACCTAGAATTGGAAATAACCGAAACTAGCATCATGAATGACCCGCAGCGGGTAATTCGCACTTTGAACCAGATCCGCCAGCTTGGTGCGCATTTCGCTATCGATGACTTCGGCACAGGCTATTCCTCGTTCACTTACCTTACGAAACTTCCCGTGTCGTGCATCAAAATTGACAAATCGTTCGTACAAACTATAGAAACCGACCGTGACAATTCGGTGGTGGTGAAGTCGATAATCGATTTAGGCCACAACCTAGGACTGAATGTAGTGGCTGAAGGAGTGGAGACGGCTAACGCTAGGAATTTGTTGCGCGCTTTTCACTGCGATGAGGGACAGGGTTTTTATTTTTGCCGGCCGATTCCGGCAGATGCCATGACAAAGTTTTTGTTGAATCCTCCGGCGACAGTGAAGGAACGACAGCTTGTTGGCGAAATCACCGGCTCAAAGCTTACGGCAAGAATTGAAGGATCCACTGCTTCTCTGAGTTCATTTCAAAGCATCAATGAAAAGCCTACGGGCGTAGCCTAAAATATATTGACGTGCAGAATTTGCGCGAAAATTAGCGATCACAAAAGATAAACTAAAATGTACAAGTCAACATCTGATCTGACAGTCGTCGAATAAGCCTCGTTGTCAGTTATTGTTGATACCTCCACTCACGCCGCGATCATTCTCTCTTAGTCAGTTGAGATGCTGTCGAGAAACGCTTGGCATCGCAGTTTTTCCATAGCACCATTGACCTTGACGGGGTCGTTGCTCGTTGTAATGCTTCAGCCAGGCATCGAGGTCAGCTTGTACCTCATCGAGGGGGCTATAGATCTTTTTTACGAAACGCCACTCGATAAAATTCATTGAGCATCGTCTTCTGAAACCGCTGACAGATGCCATTAGTCTGGAGGCTCTTTAACTGTATAAGTCAACATGTGATCTGACAGTTGTCGAATAAAGTCCTCGTTGTCAGTTGTTGTTGATCCTCCACTCACGCCGCAATCATCTTCTCCTTAGCCAGTGGGATGCTGTCGATAAACGTTTGCGTTGGAGTTTTTCCATAGCACCATCGACCCTGATGCGGTCGTTGTTCGTTGTAAAGCTTCAGCCATCGATCCAGGTCGGCTTGTAGCACATCGAGGGTGCTG
>Ga0207701_10000350_pt1 | contig 47212 bp, 30 predicted proteins | sample KBSSwiSSwithPhiX_FD_184294 | JGI IMG/M metagenome (GOLD analysis project Ga0207701, IMG submission 184294) | Switchgrass rhizosphere bulk soil microbial communities from Kellogg Biological Station, Michigan, USA, with PhiX - S5 (SPAdes) (version 2) | ecosystem: Environmental > Terrestrial >... | reverse complement strand
CAACACGTCGACGGCGCGTTCCGGGTGGGGTGCCGTTGACGAAGGGTACGACGCGAGCTGGCGCTGGGAACGTGGCGTGCCCTCAGTTGCCGCCGGCGACGCGTCGGACGCGAGCCGCATGGCGCGTTCGCTCGGGGTGCCGACTGACGCGCTCGCCCATGCCGTCCACGCCAGCGCCACGACCGGCGTCGACGCACGGCACATGCGCACGGCGCTGTGGCCGGCGACATGGGGCTACATGCTCGAACACCTCGTGGGCGGCCTCGGTGATGAAGCCATCGCCGAAGCCCGCGCTCACTTCATCGAGCACGTCACCGACGCGGGCCCGGTGCCGACACTGCGGCTGGGCCGTCAGCCATATGGCGTGCTGCCGGTGACGTCCCTCGAGCGCTGGAAGCTGCTCGATCCCGCGGGCGTCGACGCCGAGGCGCCGACGCTGCTCCGTGCGCTGGCGCCGGCATGGCGCGCGGCGGCGGCGGCGCTGCCGCGCGTACGCGAAGGCGCCGCGATCGAAGACCTGCTGCCGGAAGCGCTCGGCATGAGCCCGGTGTCGGTCGGGTTCGACGCCCGCGGCCTGGCGCTGCCATCGCCCAATGCGTTCACCTTCGATCGTCAGCAGGCCGCGCTCGCGGTGATTCGCGCTCTGAATCTCGGGATCGAGCCGGTGCTCTCGCGCGCCGGTTACGCCGGCGTCGCATCACCGCTCACCGGGCCGCTCGTGACGACGACGCTCTCCGAGACCGAACCGCTCGCGAGCGGGGCGAACTACGTCGCGTGGCTGGCCGCCGCCACGCTCGACCAGATTCGCACGGCGACGCCGCCCGCCGGCGGCGACACGCTGCTCTTTTCGCTGCTGCGGCACTCGCTGCTTCGCGTCTACGCGTCGACGGCCGTGCGCATCGCGCGCGCACGCGGCGTGGCGTCGCCGGGCGAGGGAAAAGAGCCTGGGCTGGGTGCCGATGGTCTCTCCGCATGGGAACGCCTGTCGGCGCCGCTGCCGGCGGTCACCGGTCAGGCCACGCTCGCCGAGCATCTCGACGCGGTTCGCGCCGCCGCCGCGCCGGCGTCACCAGCCGCGGAGCAGATAGGCGAGCTGATCGCGCTGCAGGCAAGCCTCCGCCATCTCGCACGCGTGCCATCGGCGTCGCTGGCGAGGCTCGCCGCCGGAGCGCTCGACCTCGCCTCGCACCGGCTCGACGCGTGGATGAGCGCGCATGCCTCCCGGCGGCTCGCGGCGCTGCGCGAGGCGCGGCCGGACGGCGCGCGTCTCGGAGGGTACGGCGTGCTCGAGGACGTGCGTCCGTCGCCGCTCGCCGAGCCGCTGTCGCACGGCTACATTCACGCACCCTCGCTCGGTCAGGCGGCCACCGCCGCGGTGCTGCGTTCCGGCTATCTGGCCCATCGCCGTGAACAGGATTCCCCGCTCGCGGTGGATCTCTCGTCGCGTCGCGTGCGCCTCGCGTTGGGCCTGCTCGAGGGGGTCCGCGCCGGGCAGCCGCTCGCCGCGATCCTCGGCTATCGCTTCGAGCGCGGCCTTCACGATCACCATCCGGCGTTGATCCTCGATCGCTTCATCGCGCCGCTGCGCGGCATCGCGCCGCTCGATCCGCTGACGGAAGCCGAGCACGCGCTCGGCGTCGCCGAGGCGCACGAGCGCGATCTGGCGGACCAGATCGGATTGCTCGAGCAGCAGCTGGCGGCATTGCGCGATGCCGATCGCGCGACGAAGAATCAACTCCGCGCCGCCCTCTCGGCCGCCCAGTCCGAGCTCACCGCCGCACAGACGGCCGCCGAGGCGGCCAGCAACCGGCTGGAGGCGCGTCAGACGGAATTGCAGGCGCTGCTCGACGAGGCCGCCACCGGCGCTCCTCGTCTCCCGCCGTGGAAGATTGGCGGCGACACGATTCCCGAGGCAGGGATGACGCCGGCGATGCGCGCCCGCTTGAACACGCTGACGCGCGAAGTGCGGACGCTGGCCGGGTCGGTCGACTCGGCCAACGGCCAGGCGGCCGCGATTTTCGCACGCGTCACGACCCTGAACGCGCAGCTCGCCACCGCCAATCCGGAGATCAGCCGCCTCGAGCAGGCGATCACGGAGCTGCAGCCGGAGCTCGACGCGGCACGCGCCGCCGTGACCGCCGCCCGCGCACGCGCCGAAGAGCTGCGCGGCCAGGCGCCTGAAGTCTCGGAAGCGGTTCGTGCCAACAACGTGGTCGACGGCCTGGCACTGCGACAGCGCTGGCGCACGGGCGTCGCCAACGCGCGGTGGGACGTGACCACGATTCCGTTCGGCGACGCAGCAACCGGCCTGCCGGCCCTGGGCACGGCCGAGCAGAAGGCGATCGATCTCGAGTTGCGCGCGCTCGACGCTGCGGTGGATGCGCTGGGGGACATGCTGCTCGCCGAAGGCGTGCACCAGATCGTGCACGGCAACCCCGCGAGAGCCGGCGCCAGCGTCGACGCGCTCTCGCGCGGCGATGCGCCGCCGCCCGACGTCGACGTCGTCCGCACGCCCCGCGCCGGCACCGGCGTGACACACCGGCTGCTCGTGCTGATCGATCCCTCAGCGCACGCGGAGGGTTGGCCGACCGATGCCGCGCAGGTGCGCGCCGACGTGGAGCCGGCGCTGGAGGCGTGGGTCGCGCGCGTGCTCGGCCCGGCGTCGCGGGTGCGCACGAGAGCGCGTTACACCTGGTCCGAAGGAGACGCGACCGCAGAGACCGACATCAGCGTCCTCCGTTTGTCTGCGCTCGACGTCGTCGCGATGGCGCCAGCCGGAGATCCGGGCGGCGCAAGCGAGCTCGAGCAGCGGCTGATCGAGCACTTCGCCCGTAAGCGGCCCGAACGCGTGCCGGCGACTGCGTCGGTGGCGCTCGATTCCGCGCGCGATCCCGCGTGGACCGCCGAGGTGATCGATCTCACGGATCTATCGGAGCTGGCGCGGTCGGTCCGTGCGCTCCTCGACGGTGCGCGGCCGGTCGAGCCGCGCGACCTCACGCTGCCGGGCGATGCGGCGCCGGCGACGGTCGATGCGGCCGATCTCGCGGCGCGCGCCGGCATTGCGGTGGCCGCGCTGAAAAGAGCGCGAGCGACGCTTGCCGCTGCGATCGCAGCCACCACGTCGGCCGACGAAGGGCTGCGGCAGGCGTCGCAGCTTGGCGTCGCTCGAGGCGCGCCTGGCGCCGTGCTCGCCGAACTCGACCGCCGGCTGGGCGCTGTAACGGATGCTGAGGATGATCGGGCCCGCGTGGTCGCAGCGCTCGGCAACGGATTCCATCTACTGTCCCGACTGTCGCTGCCAGCGGACGTGGCCGCATCGTTCGCGGCCAGCGTCGCGTTGCAGGGCGGCGACGCGATGGCGTCGGTGGCATGGCTCCAGCGAGCGGCGCACGTGCGAGAGGGCGCGTCCCGTTTTGAGCAGGCGCTAATCTGCGCCGGAGCGGCCGGAAGCCCTGAAGCGCTGTCACTCCACGTCGGTCAGCTGCCGCACACAGCGAGCGACCGCTGGGCCGCGCTGCCCGGACCGGTGGTTGGTGGTCGTCTGTCGATCGTCGCGCAGGGATCGCCGGCTGCAGTAGCGGCGGCGCGGATCGCGGGGCTCGTCGTCGACGAGTGGACGGAAGTAATTCCGGCGCGGACGCAGGTGACCGGCGTGAGCTTTCACGTCGATCAGCCGAACTCGCGCGCGCCGCAGGCGATCCTCCTCGCGGTGCCGCCGACCGAGGAGCACGTGTGGAGCCTCGACGCGCTCGAGGCGACCGTGCTGGAGACGCTCGAGCTCGCGCGCCTGCGCCTCGTGGATCTCGACGCTTTGAGCGCCGACGGCGCGTCAACGATGGGAACGGGTGCTGGGTCGCTGGTGATTCCTCGCCCCGGCCATTTCCTGCCGGCCACATACCTCGCGGCGGCGCCGTCCGATCGCACCGTCACGACCGACCTGGGGCGCGTCGCCGCTCCCGAGAGGCCCGCTTAGCATGCCGCCCGAATTCGAGTCCGTACGCTGGGCGCGGCTGGAGCCGCGCTCGCGCGACAAGAGCCTGGCGCCGGGCCTCGAAGCCCGCGTGCACGATCCGCTCTGGCTGCTTGGACGTCAGTGGCAGTTCGGCGAGCTCAATGCCGACGGCGATCTCGGCAGCGCCATCGTCGCCGAAATCAGCGCGCAGATCGTCCCGGTCGCGCGCTATCGGCCGGGACGAGCCGAAGACGGCGCGGCGGCGGGCGCGTACGACGCCGGCGCGCAGCCGCTGGAGACGCTGGTCGAAGCCGAGGAGGTGCGTCCCGCCGACTCGGTTCGCGCGAGAGCGCGCGCGGGCCAGCATTTCGAGCGGCTGCTGGCGGCGCACGGTGCGGGTGCGTACGCGGGCGCGTTCCGGGTGGCATTCCCGCTTTCGGCGGAGCCGTCATCGCTCGACGCCTCCAGCCGGCGCTTTGCCGGTTTCCTCGCCGGCCGCGCGATCGACGGCGCGCGCCTGCACGCGGCGCTGGCGGCGTCGCTGCGTCCAGCAGACGGCAGGCCGCCCACGTTGCCTGCGACGCCGGCGGTGAAGGACGCCGATGTCGAACCCGTCCGCGCGGCGGCAACGGCGTGGCTGGCGTGGTCCGAGTCGCTCGTCCATGCGCCGCGAGCGGCCAACGCCGCCTGGATCCGCGAGCGAATGGAATACGCGTTCGCGATTGACGCGCCCGCGGCCAATGGCTCCGGCATGCTGCTCGAAGCGGAGGAGTACACCGACGGCACGCTGGACTGGCATACCTTCAGCGCCGCGGCATCGACCACGAGCGCGGCCGGCAACGCGGTCGAGGTCATCGGCCCGCGCGCCGTGATTCCAAGCACGGTGACCTATCCCGGCATGCCGGCGTCGCGGCTGTGGGAATTCGAGGACGCCCGCGTGGACTTCGGCGGCGTCGAAGCGAACCCGGAGGACCTCGGGCGGATGCTGCTCACCGAGTTCGCTCTCGTGTACGGCGGCGACTGGCTGCTGGTCCCCCTCGAGGCGCCAGCCGGATCGCTGGTGCGGATCGTCGCCCTCGACGTGCGCGACACGTTCGGCCGCGTCGTCCGCGTCGGCCCGACCACGTCGATCGAGCCGCCGAGCGCCGGCTGGCGCATGTTCGGGATCTCGCCCGGCGTCGCGTTCGACGCCGCGGCAGCAGGCACCAACGCACCGCAGGACGTACTCTTTGTCGCGCCGGCGCTGGCGTCGAGCCTTCAGGGACGCGCGATCGAAGAGGTCCTGCTGCTGCGCGACGAGATGGCCAACATGGCCTGGGCGGTCGAACGCAGCGTCGAGGGCGCGCACGGCCTGCCGATGGATCGCGCCGCCGCTGAGTACGCACGCCGCCCCGATCCGGCGCCGCCGTCGGCCGCCGCCGACACGCTCACGTATCGGCTTCGGACCGACGTCCCGCAGCACTGGTTACCGCTGCTGCCGCAGCGGCTGGAGCCGAACGATCCGTCGATGACGCTGCGCCTGGCTGCGCTGCCGTCGATTCAGCCCGACGGCAGCCTCGTTCCCATACGGCCGCTGGGCCAGTTGCTTGCAGCCCCGCCACAACAACCCGTCGTCCTGCGCGAAGAGGAAGTGCCGCGAGAAGGCGCGCGCGTGACGCGCGCCTATCAGCTCGCGCGGTGGTTCGATGGCACGACGTTCCTCTGGCTCGGGCGGCGCAAGTCGGTCGGCCGGGGCGAGGGATCGAGCGGTCTCCGCTTCGATGTCGCCGACCAGCCGTAGCCGATCTTCACGTCACCCGGGAACGTCGGCTGCGTGATTCACATGCCGGGCATCGGCAGAAACTCGAAGCACGTCTTCACGATGCGACCCCTTCGAGGCCAGCGACTCGAGCCGCGAACGGATTCTCGTCGGCGGTCGGACCGTATACCGACCGCACGGATTGATTGAGCATCCGCAGGTACACCAACAATTGGCCGCGGTGATACCAGTGGTTCAACATGATTGACCCGCGAACGCCGTCAAGTAAGCAATTAATCAGCAAAGAATAAGTAAGTCGTATTTGTTGAGCGTTCTGCTGGGCTGTGATCGGTGGATTTCACGCTTTGATCGTTGTCTTCCAGTTCATTCGACGGAATAACTTCAGTAAAAGCGGTAGTCTCTGCGAGGTCGGCGGATCGTCCGCCGACTGCGTGCGGCGATACGTCCGGCGAACTCGTCCTCCGATTAACCGACCCACCGGCTGACGAAGCCAACCGCGATCAGATTCCCAACGACCTCGCTGCGTTTTGAATAAGGAGCCTGAGGATGACGACGATTGACAAATGCGGCCAGGCCAGCTGGATGCGGCGGTGGGCGGTGTTCGCCGTGGTGGCACTGGGATCGCTGGCAGCGGTCAACACGGCCTTCGCTCAGAGCGTGTCCTCGGGCACGATCGAAGGGACGGTCAAGGACGAGTCCAACGCGGTCCTGCCCGGTGTAACGGTCACCGTGACCAGCCCGTCGCTGCAGGTCGGGCAGCTTATTCAAGTGTCCGACTCGGAAGGAAGCTACAAGTTCGTCGACCTGCCGGCTGGAACCTATCGTCTCAGGGCCGACCTCGCCGGATTCTCGGCGGTGATTCGCGAAGACCTGCGGCTGACCGTCGGGTTCAACGCCCGCATCGATCTCACGCTGAAGCTCGGCGCCGTGGAGGAATCGATCACCGTCAGCGGCCAGAGTCCGGTCGTCGACGTCTCGAACACGACCGCCAGCGTCGCCTTCACGAAGGAAGTGCTCGATTCGATTCCGCGCGGCCGCGACCTGCAGAATGTCTTTGCGATGGCCCCAGGTGTCACGCAGGCGGTCGCCGACGTCGGCGGCAGCACCATGGCGCAGCGCCAGAACCTCTCCAGCTACGGCGTCCTCTCCCAGCCGAAGCTCCAGGTCGAAGGCATGAACATCACCATGGGCGCCGACCAGAACACCGCCATCTACTTCAACGACAGCACGCTCGAAGAAGTGCAGATCAGGACGTCGGGCAATGACGCCGAAGTGTCCGTGCCGGGCATCTCGATGGTGGCGATCATGAAGTCGGGCGGCAACGACTTTCATGGCACCTACCAGGTCGCCGCACAAACCCCGAGACTCCAGGCCGACAACCTGAACGATGACTTGAGGGCGCAGGGACTCACCGCGACGGCGCCGCTGAAGAATTTCTACGACCTGTCGGCGGATCTCGGCGGCCGGATCATCCGCGACAAGCTGTGGTTCTACGGCGCGTATGGGCGGCAGAACAAGAACGAGGGGCTGCTCGGGTTCGCCGCGTCTCCGGGCGCCGACGGCAAGTACCTCACCGCCGACGACCCGCTCGCCAACGTCGAGACCTCGCTCTCGCAGATGTCCGCGAAGTTCTCCTACCAGCTGACCAAGAACAATCGCCTCGTCTACGCGTGGCAGCGCGGCACCAAGGCGCAGCCGCAGAACAACGCCGATCGGTTCACGCCGCTCGAGTCGACGCGCGACTACAAGAACCCGACCGCGATTCAGAAGATCGAGCTCCAGAGCATGGTCAATCCGCGGCTGCTCGTGAACGCGGTCGCCGGCTACAGCGGCTATGTGACCGACTACGATGCGGCCCGCTCGTACGCGCGCGCCGACGCGCCGCCGCGGCAGGATCTCGCGACGACGTTGAACACCGGTTCGGCGCCGCTCCATCAGAACAAGACGCGGGATCGCTTTCAGACCGAAGACAGCATCAGCTTCTTCCCGGAGCGTTCGTTTGCCGGCAAGCACGAGTTCAAGACCGGCATCAGCATCTACCTCGACAAGAGCTCCGACGGGTATTCGAACAACCTGGCCTGCAATTGCATCCTCTACACCGACACGATTGGCGGCGTCCCGAACACGCCCTCGCAAATCAGGCTCTACAACACGCCGGTCGTGCCGGCCGACCACGACAACACCTACGCGTGGTACCTGAAGGACAGCTGGCGCGCCACGGGCAAGCTGACGATCAACCTCGGCGTCCGCTTCGAGCGGCAGCACTCGTTCCTGCCGGCGCAGAACTACCCGGGCCCGCGCGATTGGCCGACGGTCTTCCCGGCTGGCGACTTCAACCAGATCGACGTACAGACGCTGACCCGTGCGGTGCCCCGCATGGGCATGGCCTGGGATGTCGGCGGCAAATCAGTCGTGAAAGCGACCTTCGGTCTCTACAACTACATGCTCGGCGACACCTACGCCGATGCGTTCAACCGCAACGCGACGGCGCAGGCGATGTTCAACTGGCACGATCTGAACGGCGACAAGCTCTATCAGCCGGGCGAAGTGAACCTCGACCTGGGCGGCTCCGACTTCAGGAGCATCACCGCCGCCAGCAACCGGATCCTGAACCCGGATCTGAAATCGCCTGACATCTGGGAAACCACCGCCAGCTACGAGCGCGAGCTGGCCGCCAACATGGGCCTCCGCGTGATGTACGTCAACAAGGTGGTGTCCGGGTCGATCGTCAACTCCACCAACAACCTGGTCAACATCAACACGCTGCGACCGTACGAGGTGTGGAACGTCCCGATTACCCGTCGCGATCCCGGTCCCGACGGCGTCCTCGGCAATGGAGATGATGCGGGCAAGGTCACGATCTATGACTACAGCGCGGCGTACAGAGGGGCCGCGTTCACCAACGCGCAGACCGTGAACGCGCCCAACACGGATCGGTACCACTCGATCGAAGGGACCTTGACCAAGCGCTTCTCGCGGCGGTGGACCGGGCAGGTGTCGTATTTCACCGTCAAGAATCACCGCTGGATTTCATCGGTCTTCACCAGTCCGAACGACGAGTTCTTCCCGGTTGACGACACCTGGTCGTGGGCCGGCAACGTGACCGGCAGCTATCGCCTGCCCGGCGACGTCTCGATCTCCGGATTCCTGCAGACCAAGAACGGCGTCACCGGGCAGCGCACCTACATCTTCCGCCAGGTCGATCCGGACGGCGGCCCGGCGATCGCGCAAAACGGCAACACCACGGTCCGGATGGAGCCGTACGGGGCGCGGCGGCTGGCGGCGCAGAACATCCTGAACCTGCGCGGCAGCAAGGAGTTCAGGATCGGCGGCTCGCGGCGGCTCAATTTCGACGTCGACGTCTTCAACCTGTTGAACGCGGCGACGCCGACGGCGGCGACGTTCGTCACCGGCCCGTCATTCGGCTATACCAGCAGCGTCATCCCGGCTCGCATCGCACGCCTGGGCGTGCGTTTCCTGTTCTAAACGTGTGGTCACGGCCTGATATGTTCTGGTGATTGGAGTCGCTCATGAACGTGAAACGATCAGTGGTGTTCGCTGGACTGACAGCGGCGGGGGCGGCGCTGGCGGCGGCGCTCGTGCTGCCGTTGTCGTCCTCGACCCTCTCGCCCATTCCAGTGCTGTTCGCCGATTCGCTGAACTGCAACCTGTCGCAGTACAAGGCGGCGCAGGGCCTGACGGCCGCCGTCGAGCAGGACACGCTGCTGGTGTCGTGGGCGGGGCAGAACGGCGCCGAGCTGCGCGCGCGGTATGCGATCGACAGCGCCCAGCCGATCGTGCGCGATCTGGCGGTCAAGAAAGCCGGCGGGCAATGGACCTCGCTCGGCAAGAACCTCACGCCGGAATACCACGTCGTCAGCGGCATTCGCCGGATGGCGGACGATCAGGGCAACACCCTGAAGGCCGCCGGCATCGAGCTGACCGAAGAGGTGATCAACAAGAACCGCTGGTACGCGTTCTGGGATTCGCCGCTGGTGATGCCGGGCTCGCAGGAAATGCAGGATGAAGCGGCCTGGCGGCGCTCGCAACAGCGGGAGGGCGGTGGCGGCCGCGGCCAGGCCCCGGCGGCCGATGCGTTGATTCCCAACCGGACGCTGGGCACGCCGCGCACGCCGTCCGAGATCCGGCGCGCCGACTCGTCGTTCAAGACCACGTCATGCAGCGTGAAGACCGACGGCGCGAGCCTGGTGGTGACGTTCCCCGGGCTGTCGATGGGGATCTTCGCCGGCGACCTGCAGTTCACCGTCTACAAGGGCACCAACCTGGTGCGGATGGACGCGGCGGCCAAGACGGACGAGCCATGGGTGGCCTATAAGTACGACGGCGGCCTGAAGGGATTTTCGACCGACCTGACCCCGCGCGTCACCTGGCGCGATACCGGCGGCCATCCGCAGCATCACCTCTTTGGCGGCGTGGTCAACACGACGCTGGCGCGGGTGCGGGCGCAGAACCGGATGATCGTCGCCGAAGCCACGGGCGGCGCGCTGGCGGCGTTTCCTCCGCCGCACACCTTCTTCTTCACCCGCGAGAAGGACACCAACCTCGGTTTCGTCTGGTACCGCAAGGACGCGGAAGGAAAGTTCGGGATCGGCGTCGGCTTCCCCGAACGTGAAGACGAACCGCGCTACGTGCAGAACTTCGCGCTCTACAACGCGCCGCCGGGAACCGTTCAGAAGATGGGCGTGTACTTCTACGCCAGCCCCGAGGCCGGCGAACCGGCGCGTCAGGCCGTCCTCGCCTTTACGCACGGCGATGCCTTCAAGCCGCTGCCGGGCTACAAGACGTTCGTGAACCACTTCCATCTCGACTTCACGGGGCGTCAGCGCGCCTCCGGTTCGCTCGACACGCCGTTCCAGGATCTGGTGGCGATGCGCTCGCTCGGCCTGAACATCATCGGCCTCAGCGACTTCCATTTCGAACTGCACCCCCGCGACCCTGGCCCGCTGCGGCTTTCCGAGCAGAAGGACTATTTCGACGCCTCGCGCCGCGCGTCGGACAAAGACTTCCTGGTCGTGCCATGGGAAGAGCCGAGCGCGTACTTCGGCGGCCACTACAACATCCTCTGGCCGAAGGACGTGTACTGGACCAAGGTGCGGCAGCCAGAGCAGCCGTTTGTCGAGGAGGTCGCAGGCTACGGCAAGGTCTATCACACCGGCAACGCCGAAGACGTGCAGAAGATGATGGACCTCGAGGGTGCGTATTGGTATCACGCGCACCCGCGCACGAAGAGCACGACCGGCTACCCCGACCTGATCTGGGACAAGCCGTACATGAAGAACGATCGGTACCTGGGCGTGGCCTTCAAGCCCGGCATGGGGCAGGACAACTCGGAAGTGCGCATGTGCGACTGGCGCTGCTTCGATGCGATCGACACGATGAACAACATGTACGCGGGCCTCGGCATCAAGCCCAAGTACGTGATCGCCGACATCGACACGTATCGGAAGGGCCCGGAAGACGACCTCTACGCCAACTTCCCGGTGAACTACCTGAAGATCGACAAGACGCCGGGACCGGAGGACGACTACAGCCCGATCCTGAAAGCGCTGCACGAGGGCAACTTCTTCGCGACCACCGGCGAGATCCTGATCCGGAACTACAGCGTCGCCGGCACGGGCAACCAGCGGACGATTACCGCGGATGTCGACTGGACCTTCCCGCTGAACATCGTCGAGGTGGTGTGGAGCGACGGCAAGAAAGTCGATCGGCAGGTCATTTCCGCCACCGACACTGCGCCGTTCGGCACCAAACACTTCGCGATTCCGTTCGATGCCACGGGCAAGGCCTGGGTGCGGTTTGCGGTCTGGGACTCGGCCGGCAACGGTGCGTTCGTGCAGCCGGTCTGGCTGTCGCCGAAGCCGGCGCAGACGACGAGTCCAGGCAAATAGTCGCGCGGGTGAAAACCCGGCCGTCAAAAACGAAGGGCGAATCATGACACGCACACCCAGACTGTTTCTCTACGCGGCGGCGGTGACCACAGCGACGGCGCTGGCGGGCATCGTGTCGACGCCGGCCACGACCGTGGCGAGCGGCGCGACACCGCTCGCCGACGCGCTGACCTGCGACATGGCGCAGTACAAGTCGATCGCGGGTCTGACCGCGACAGTGGACCAGAACGTCCTGACCGTCGCGTGGAACGGACAGAACGGCTCGGAGATGCGAACCCGCTACGCGATCGACGGCGGGCAGCCGATCGTCCGCGACCTCGCGGTGCGTAAGTCGGGTGGCCAGTGGGTGTCGCTCGGGCAGAACCTCGCGCCCGACTACCGCGTGGTCAGCGGCATCCGCCGCATGTCGACGCAGCAGGCCGATCCGCTGAAAGCCGCCGGTGTCGAGCTGACGCCGGAGGTGATTGCCAAGAATCGCTGGTACGCGTTCTGGGACGCGCCGCTGGTGATGAAGCCGGGCCGCGAGATTATCGGCCCGCCGCGCAGCGAGTCGGACATCAAGCGCGCGACCGCGTCGTTCCAGACCACGTCGTGCAGCGTGAAGACCGACGGCCTGGCGCTCGAGGTGACGTTTCCTGGCCTGTCGATGGGGATCTTCTCCGGCGACCTGCGGTTCACCGCCTATAAAGGGACGAACCTTCTCCGCATGGACGCGCTCGCGACTACCAAGGAGGAGTGGATCGCCTACAAGTACGAGGCGGGGCTGAAGGGGTTCTCGACCGAGCTGACGCCGCGCGTCGTGTGGCGCGACACCGGCGGTCTGCCGCAGCAGTACCAGTTCGGCGGCGTGGTTCACCAGACCGTGGCGCCGGTCCGGGCGCAGAACCGGGTGCTCCTGGCTGAAGGTAAAGGCGCGTCACTCGCCACCTTCACGCCGCCGCACACCTTCTTCTTCACGCGCGAGGTCGACACCAATCTCGGCTACGTGTGGTACCGGAAGGACTCGGCGACGACATTCGGCATCGGGATCCGCCAGGCCGACGGCGAGGACGTGGTGCAGTACGTCGACAACTTCGCGCTGTTCAACGCCCCGCCGGGCACCGTGCAGAAGATGGGTGTGTATTTCTACGCCAGCCCCGATTCGGCCGAAGGCACCCGCCAGGCGGTGCTGCGTTTCACGCACGGCGACGAGTTCAAGCCGCTGCCGGGCTACAAGACGTTCGTGAACCACTTCCACCTGCGGTTCACCGATCGGGTCCGCAACTCGGGCTCGTTCGACACCGAACTGCCGGACCTGGCGGCCATGAAGACGCTCGGCCTCAACATCATCGGCCTGAGCGACTTCCACGGCGACATGCACCCGAACGACCCGGGGCCGCTGCGGTTCAAGGATCAGAAGGACTACTTCGAGGCGACGCGCCGCGCGTCGGACACCGATTTCCTGGTGACGCCGTGGGAAGAACCGAGCGCGTTCTACGGCGGGCACTACAACATCATGTTCCCGAAGCGGAACGTCTACTGGTCCAAGGTGCGCAAGGAAGGGCAGCCGTTCACCGAGATCGACCCGGTCTACGGCAAGGTCTACCACACCGGCAATGCGGCCGAAGTCCAGCAGATGATGGATGCCGAGGGTGCCTACTGGTACCACGCGCACCCTCGCACCAAAGGGACAACCGGCTATCCGGATTTGATCTTCGACAAGCCCTACGTCAAGAACGATCGGTACCTCGGCGTTGCGTTCAAGCCGGGCATGGGCATGGATTTGTCCGAGGCGAGGCTGTGCGAGTGGCGATGCTTTGACGTCACCGATACGATGAACAACCTCTACGCGAACTCCGGCTTGAAGCCCAAGTACATCATCGCCGACATCGACACCTACAAGAAGGGGCCGGAAGACGACACCTACGCGAACTTCCCGGTGAACTACCTGAAGATCGACAAGACGCCCTCGGCCGACGGCGACTTCGGCCCGATGCTGAACGCGCTGCGCGAGGGAAATTTCTTCGCCACCACGGGTGAGATCCTGATCACGAACTACGCCGTCGCCGGCACCGGCGCCAAGCGCACCGTCGGCGCCGACGTGGAGTGGACCTTCCCGCTGGCGTTCGTCGAAGTGGTCTGGGGCGATGGCAAGAAGATCGAGCGCCAGGTTATTTCCGCGACCGACCTGGCCGCCTTTGGCACCAAGCACTTCGCGATTCCATTCGACGCCACCGGAAAGGCGTGGGTGCGGTTCGCGGTGTGGGACACCGCCGGCAACGGCGCGTTCGTGCAGCCGGTGTGGCTGAATGGGGCCAAGACGACGAACGAGTGATGGCGCCTGAGGACGCGCGTGGCGTGGACCGCCTTGGTCCGCGCCACGCGCGCCGATGGCGTTACTTGACGGAGTACTTGGTGAACGCGCCTCCCGCCTGGGTCAACGAGTTCGGCCCTTCCGCCGCGTAGACGTTTCCGTCCGCGTCGACGGCGATGCCTTCCCCGGCCGTGCCCTGATACACCCTGTCCTCGCGCTCGAACGGCGGGATGAACGCGACGATGCGATCTTCATCGAGCGGACCGATGCGGACGCCGTCGCGCCAGTTCGGATGGTTCAGCGGACCCGATTCCGAGTCGATCGCGTAGACCTGGTTCCCCTTGATGAAGAACCCGCTGACGCGTCCATACAGGTAGCGCGACTCGAGATACTTGCCATCCTGATCGAAAATCTCGAGGCGGTGGTTGCCGCGATCCGCCACCCACAGACGGCCCTTGGCGTCGAACATCAGCGCGTGCGGCGTGCGGAACTCACCGTGCTTCACGCCGATCTTGCCCCACGACTTGACGAACTTGCCGTCGGCCGTGAACTTGCTGATGCGCGACGTGGCGCCGCGCTTGAGTCCTTCGTCGATCGCCGCCTGGGTGGTCATGCCCTGGGCGTCGTGGCCGTCGGAGACGTAGATGCTGCCGTCCGGCCCGACGACCACGTCGTTGGGCTGATTGAACTGGCCGTCGGTGTTGCCCGGCTTGCCGGCGGTGCCCAGGCTCAGGAGCTTTTCGCCCTTCGGGCTGAACTTGTGGACCTGTTGCCCCTTGGTGCCCGCCTTGTTGTTGGCGAAGTCGGCAACCCACACGTTGCCGTCCTTGTCGACGTGGATGCCGTGCGGCGTCACCATGATGCCCTTACCGATGTTGGCGAGCACCTTACCGGTGTGGCGATCGAACTTGAACACCGGATCGACCAGGGTGTTATCGCAGTCGACCGGACCGCCGCCGGCTGTGCCCGCGCCGCAGCGTTCGTAGCCCCAGATGTTCCCGTCCTTGGGGTCGACGTCGAGGCCGGCCGACGTGCCCCACTTCCGTCCCGCGGGAAGCTCACCCCAGTTTTTGGTCACCTTCGGGGCCGGGTTCGGCAGCCCCTCGCCGGTGATTGGATTGGCAACCTTCGCGCCAGACTGTGCCGACAAGGCCGAGCGTGAATCGGTACTGCTGTACGCCGCCAGCAGCAAGAGCGCGCAGACGCCGAACGTGTAGAGCTGGAGTCGCGACGTAGGCATGAGACCTCCTCTGAGTTTCAGTGACCGTATCAGTGTTCCTGGACCGGCGGCGTCACGCTCGACGCTGTTCTGGTCCCCTTGAGAATCCAACGCTGCATGCGCCGGCCATTGCCGGCCTCGCCGGTGTACATCCGGTTCTTCGAGTCGATCGCGATCATGTGCGCGCGGATGAACTCTCCGGCCTGGCGTCCCGGCCGGCCGAAGCGGTCGAGGATCGCCAGATCCTTGCGGCGGAGAATCCAGACGCGCTGGTTGGTGCCATCGATCAAATAGAGCAGGCTCTGCTCAGGGTCGCGCGAGAACTGCAGGCTGAAGCCGCTTCCCGAACCGCCGGTTTCCGGACGGACGAACCGCTCCATCAGGTACTCGCCGCTCTGCCGGAACACCTGGATGCGGTTGCCGCGGCGATCCGAGACATAGATGAGACCGTCCTTGGAGCCCACCAGGCCGTGCGCCGTTGAGTATTGCTGCGGCGGCTTCGCGGGATCCACCGGATACGTGTACTTCTCCGTGTCGTCCGGACGCTTGCCGTAGGCGCCCCAGTGCCGCTTGTATTTGCCGGTGGCCGCGTCGTAGACCACCACGCGCTTGTTGATGTAGCCGTCGGCGATGAAAAGCTCGTTCGTCTTCGGTTCGACGTAGAAGTTGGCCGGTCCGCCCAGGTGATCGGGATCGTTGCTGCCCTTGTTGACGCCCGGCTCGCCGATGGTCAGCACGTGCTTGCCGTCCTGCGTGAACTTCATCACGTGCATGCCGTTGCTCGTGCCGGTCCAGACGAAGCCGTTGTGGTCGATGTAGATGCCGTGCTCCTGGTCGAACCAGGTGTAGCCGTCGCCGGGCCCGCCCCACGCGCGCAGCACCTTGCCCTCGGCATCCAGCTCCAGCACCGGGGGCGCCGGGATGCAGCAGTCGGCGATCGGCGGCTTGACTGCCGCACCGATCTCCTGCGGCGTGAGGCTCGATGGCATGTGGATCACCCAGAGGTGATCGCGATCGTCGACGAACAACCCGCGGATGTCACCCAGGATCCAGTCGTTCGGCAGCGTCGGCGGCCACGTTGGATCGATCTCGTAGATGGGCAGCCGGTCGGCCGTTGGCGACCCGGGGGCGGCCTTGGCGTTCGCCCCTTGAGCGCCGGCAATCGCGGGCAGGAACAACCCGGCCACCAGCGCCGCGGCGATGCGCGCACATGTCATGACGGGGGATTATGTCTCATCGCTGGGGTGCCGGGATCCTGTCCTCCAGGGCCCGCTTTTCACACGCCGCGAACACCCTCTCGATAATCCAGACGTTGTCACGGGCGACCTTGCCGGTACACCGCAGGACCACGAGCCGCGGGTCGGGCACGACGGGGCTCGGCAGGCTGTCGGGCCGCGAACGCCACGCCTCGTCGGCGACCTCGGCCAGCGCGCGCTCGTCGGTGCGGCGGTCGGCGAGCAGGACGATTCGCGACAGCTCGACGCGCTGCACCGCCATTTTCAACTCGAAGAGCGCGCCGCGGTTGCCCGAGCGCATGCCGCGCAGATCCATCACGACGACATCGGCCCGATCGGCGAGCGCGGTGACCGCGGCCTGCCAGACCGCCGGATCGCAGTACAGCTCGTTGAGGGGAAAGCGCCCGTCGAGCGCCGCCCGGTGCGGCAACCTCGCGAGGCAGTCATCGACCTCGTCGATCCCGTGGAGGAAGTGCCGATGCACGGTGCCGAGCAACACGCTCTCCAAGACGGGCCCGCTCACTGTGCGGACCGCGAGGTCTCCGCCGACGACGAGATCGAGCGTGCCGATGCGCCGCCACGAGTTGTCGAGCGCATCCAGCAGGTTCGACCGGAGGCGGCCATCGTTGAAAGGGCGCAGGAGAAGCAACCGTTTAGGGATGCGCGTCGCTGCCCGCCGCCGCAGGCGCCGCAGGAGTGGCTGGAGCGTCACGCCGAATACGACGAAAGGAAGCGCAATCCAGGGCCGGGCAAGTGCGCCCAGGTATAGAGACAGGAGAATCGACAGCCCAAGCCATCCGAACGCGTAGTGGAAGGCTTCGTCCGGCAGGTGGCCGTTCGCGCGGAACCGGACGAAGCGCTCGAACAGCCACCACGTCGCCATCGTCGCCAGGCCGTTGGAGCCAATGCCCGAGACCAGCAGGCTTGTCAGGCCGAAGCCGGTGAGGCGTCCGAGCAACGGACCCGCGAGCAGCAGGCCAATCAAGAGGACCACTGAGGACGTCCGGAGTCCATGGCGAATCTGCCAGATGGCGAGTCCGGTGCCGACGACCGCGGCCACGGTGCCGCCCGCGAACGCAGGCAACAAGCTGATGCCAAGGTTGACCGTGACGCCGACGGCCGCTAGTACGGCGGCTATAACCCCGGCCAGAATCAGCCAGATGAGGACGAGGGGGACGAGGCCGACGAGGACAGGACGTGTCGCGCGAAGGGCCAGGAGTCCGGCTGTCAGCGTCGGTGGCCCGACAAAACCCATCGCGCTCAGGAAAAGTGGCAGAGTGTCGCTCACCGCGATGCGCAGCCACACCCGATGGACCAGGAAGCCAACCGCCAGCCAGATCATCAGCAAACCAATCGCGCCACTCCACGAGCGGCGAACGAACGCGACGATCAGCAGGATCCCCGGCAGCGTGCACCAGTAGGCGATCGAAACAGCGGCGCGAGTCCCCTGATACCGGTGCCCCCACCAGATGAGGACTGCGGCCAGCGCCACGAACACCAGTCCTGAAAGAGCCAGGGCGGTTCGATAGGCCGCTTCTTCTCTTTGAGCCACACGAAGTCCCGGGCCGGTCGGGACCCTCGCCGCAACCGGGTCTTCGCTGATCAGGATCAGCGGTTGGTGCGACAGTCCCAGTGGCGAGGGCTCTCTGCCGAAGTCCGTCGCAGGCGCCCCGGCGTGAATCGCCCGTTCGACTGTTCGCAGGTAGCGCCACCTGAACAGACCAAAAAGCGCCAGCAGCACGAGCGGGATCGCTGCGGCGATGAGGTACATCGCGATGTCGTCGAAGCGCAGCGGCATGGACGCCTCCTCCCTGCGTGGAGAATACGCCGTCGGCTCGCTCCGTCAACCGGCGCTGACAACTTGCGTGAAAGGCCGCCCCCTGCCGTGGCACTGAGGTCCATTGCTCCAATGGACCGGTGGCGGCACGCGTGGTCGATGACAGGATGACGGCATGACCAGCGCCGTTGCTCGATCTGACATCGCGCGTGTGCACGACCTCATCGGCCCGCACATCCGCCGGACGCCGGTTCTGCACGCGAACGGTTCTGACGTCGGCCTCGAGCCGTTTCCTCTGACCCTCAAGCTTGAATTCATGCAGCATGCGGGCTCGTTCAAGGCGCGCGGCGCTTTTGCCAACCTGCTGACGAGAGCGATTCCGGCGTCCGGCGTGGTCGCCGCCTCTGGCGGCAATCATGGCGTGGCGGTGGCCTACGCGGCGATGCAACTCGGCATCGCCGCGAAGATCTTCGTGCCGACGGTGGCATCGCCGGAAAAAATTGCGCGGATTCGATCCTACGGTGCCGACGTCGAGGTCACGGGTGAGCGTTATGCCGACGCCCTCGAGGCAAGCGAGCGATACATGGCGCGTTCGCACGCGTTGCCGATACACGCATTCGACCAGCCCGAGACGCTGCTTGGACAAGGCACGCTGGCGCGCGAAATCAACGACCAGGCTCCGAGAGCCGCCACCGTGCTGGTTGCCGTCGGCGGCGGCGGCTTAATCGGCGGTGTCGCCTCGTGGTACGCCAACCAGACGCCGCGCGTTATCGGCGTCGAGCCTGTCGGGGCGCCCACACTGACCGACGCGCTGAGGGCGGGCAGACCGGTTGACGCGCCCGCCGGTAGCGTCGCGGCCGATTCGCTGGCGCCGCGGCGCGTTGGGACGCTGACGTTTCCGATCGCACAGCAGCATGTCGACCGCGTCCTTCTCGTCGAGGACGCGGACATCGTTCGCGCACAGGACGTGTTGTGGGACGTCTTTCGTCTCCTGGTCGAGCCCGGCGGAGCGGCTGCATTCGCCGCCATCCTCTCCAGGCGCTACACGCCGGCACGCGATGAGCACGTGGTGGTCGTGCTCTGCGGCGCGAATACGGAGCGATGATCCGCCCGGTTACTTCGGCGCGGCCTGGTAAAAGTACTCAGTGAAGGCGCGCAGCGAGCGTTCGCGATACACGTCGAGCTTCGGCACCGCCGCCGCCTTGTCTGGCTCGGGCCGCTCCTGGAACAGTTTGAACTTTCCTTCGAGCGCTTCGATTTCGATCGAAAACGGCTGGATGCCTTTGGCGCGGGCGAACACCTCGTCCTTCGGCAGCGCTGCGAAGTCGTAGGCGGTGCCGCCGATCGCCGTTTCGTATTTCCTGATCAGCGAGGAGAGCAGCGCATATTTCTGCTCCGGCTCGTCGATCGCCTTCAGCCGTCCGGTCGCGTGCACGACGGCGAAGTTCCATGTCGGCACGCCGTTGCGGCCCGCAGGTGTGGTGAGCCAGCCGGGCGAGACGTAGCCGTGCGGACCACGGAAGACGACGACGGCGCGGGCCCCAGAGCGGATCGCCTTGACCTGATCGTTCTGTGCCGAGATGTGGCCGACGATCGTCCCGTAAGCGCCGGTCGCGCGATCGAGCACGGACGGAATGTGCGTGATGCGCAGCGTCGGCGTCGTCGTCACCAGGTCGACGAAGCTGAACTCGTCCATGAACGCGTGCAGGAACGCGCGGTCCTGCACCAGATGGGCCTTCGGGATGTAGACCGACGGATCGGGCGGTTCGCTCTGGACTGCGGCATCCGCGGACGCGGCGTCGGGCCCGAGCAGAGCGATGCCACCCAGCATGGCGGTGAGGAGCGAGCGGCGATCCGGATCCATCGAAACCCCCTTGCGCCAACGCGCGGCGTGGCCGGAAGCGTAGCAGAAGGGCCGCGTCAACGTCGACGCGCGGGATCTCGATCGCGGTCGGCAGTCAGACGTCGTCGGCGTCGAGGAAGCCTGGTGCGATCAGCCGTGCCATCCGCGCGGGATTCCTGATGGCCTGGCCCTCCATCCATGCATCCGCCTCGTCTACCAGCGCCCGGCCGCAGTCGCCGCCTTGCACCTCCCCGAGACGACGCCGGGCGACCGCCGCGTGGAACGTCATGTCCGCGCGCTCGAATGCCATCGCCGCGGCGGCCAGCATCGCGCGGGCATCGTCGCGCCGGTGCTCGAGGTATGCCTCGGCGGCGCCGAGCAGCATCGCAATTGCATCCGACCAGCCCATCCCGAACCCGCCGATACGCCGGGCGTCCTTGCGGGCGATCGACAGGGAGCGCGCAACGTCTCGTCCGCGGGCCGCGTTGAGCAGCGCGGCTCGCGCCCGCAGATACGAGGTTTCGATCCGCAGGTACCTCACGCGCAAGAGCGGCGTGTACTCGAATGCCGTCCGGTGGCGCGCCACGTGATGCCACGCCGCTTCGGCATTGCCGCGATACAGTTCGGTCTGGATGTGTGCCAGCGCATGGCTGTAGTGCTGGCGGTGAAACCCCTCGTGCGACCAGCCGGCCATGGCCGCGTTCGACTGCCGTAAGCCTTCGTCGGGCTGGTCCGCCGCGAGCCACACGACGTTCATGCGCGTGCACAGCTCGGTCTCGACATAGCGGTTGCCGCGATCCCTGGCGGCGGTCAGCAGCCCCGGCAGCCGTCGCGAGACCTCGCCAATCTGTCCCTGAAAGAGCTGCGCGTACAATCGGAAACTCTCGGCGCAATTTTTCTCCCAGACCGCACCGGGGCACTCCCGCAGGCCGTCCAGCGCGCGCTCGCACAGTCGTGACGCCGTTCGCCATTCTCCGACCAGGAACGCCGACATGCCGGCGGTGAGCGCCGACAGCGCCGCTGCGTGCGGGCTGTCCGATTGCGTCGCGAGACAGGCGGCTCGAGCCGCGCACTCGGCGGCCGTCTCGCCGCCGATGCCGCCACTGGTCAGGAATGCGGCCTCGAGTGCGAGGGCTCGCGCGGCCCGGTACGGTTCGCCGGTATCGAGCGCCAGCAGCAGATGCCGGGTGTTGAACTCCGCCGCTCGAATGTTGTCGACCATCAGGAGGCCGGTGGTCACCGACCAGCATGTATCGACGCGGAGCAGACGGTCCGCCGGAATCTCGTCCGGGTCGCGCGCCACGAACGCGAGGCCGCGCCGGCGGATCCGCGCGCGCCGCCCGGCGAGCGCGGCGAGCGCCAGCAGCGGGCTCGGCGCCAGCCGCATGCGCAACGACCGGAGGACCGTCCGGATGACGTCCATGCCCCGGTCAATGTGTCCACCGATGAGGAATTGCTCGGCGGCGCGGCGTTGCAACTCGACCTGCCGCCAGCCGTCGACGCCAGTCGCTGCCTCGAGATAGACATCACCCGCCTCCGGCGATCGGCCGGCATTGGTCAACGCCTCCGCCAGCCCCTGCCTCCACTCGCTGGCAGCCGGCGCGCCCGGCGTCAGTTCGAGAGCGCTGCGATAAAAGAACGCCGCGCGGTCGAACGCGAGCACGGCGTGCGCCTTGATTGCAGCGCGCACTGCGTGCGGCGACGCGCTTTCGTGATCGCCCGCTCCCCGGCAGTGCTCGAAGAGCGCTTCCGGATCATCCATGCCTCGCGCCGTCAAGGTTCGCACCAGCAGACCATGAATGCGGCGTGTCTCTTCCGGCGACAGCTGGTTCGCCAGCGTCTCGCGCATGCGCTCGTGGTACATCTCGATGCGCGACGCGGACCCGCTGTGTCGCAGCAGATGGTCCGAACGGAGAATGGCGACCAGCGGACGTTCGTCGCCCGCAAGCTCCGCGGCCTCGTGCACCACGTCCGGCGGCATCGGCCTGGCGCAGACCGCAAGCACTTCCAGGAAGCGCTGCGCTCCGTCCGGCGACTCCCGCAGGCGCTGCTTCACCATGGCGGCGAGCGTCGTCGCCCGGCTGGCGCGCGCGTCGTGCGCGGTGGCGTGGCGCGCCAGTTGCTCCAGCAGGAAGGGATTGCCCCCTGCCTCGCGCGCCAGCGCCACTCGCCCGGCGTCGTCGATTCGGGCCGCGGCGGGAATCAACGAGGCCAGGACATCCCTCATCTCGTCTTCCGTCATCGCCTCGAGCGGCAGTGTGGTGCGGCACGTTCCACCGCCCTGCAGAAAGGCCTGCAGGAGCGGCTTCGATGCGATCTCTTCCGTCCTGAGGCAGGCCAACAACAGCAAGGGCGGCGAATCCGGAGGGCGGAGGAGGTCGTCGAGCAGCAGCAGGCTGTCAACGTCGCCCCAGTGCAGATCGTCGATGAGCAGCACGAGCGCGTGACGCGTGGCGATCCGTGCAAGCAGCTCGCGCAGAGCCGAGAATGCCAGCCGGCGCTGCGTGGATGGCTCCGGACTCTCCGCCCCGGGCCGCGCCGTCCGCGCGACCGCCTCGACCTGCAGCATCGCGGGAAACGCGCGTGCCAGCGCGTCTGCCTCCGGAGGCACGAGCGCCGTTGCCTGATCCGGCGGGAGAGTGCGCAGGTATGTCGTCAGGCCGTCGATGATTCCATCGACGCCTCCGTATGCCACCGACTCGTGCTGGTAGCATCTGCCGCGAAGCACCACCGCATCGGCGGCGTTCGGCAGCTGTTCGAGGAACCGTTCGACCAACGCGGTCTTGCCGATCCCGGACGCGCCGTGAACGCAGACCGCTGTCGGACGTCCCTCTCTGATCGCGGCGAACGACGCGTTGAGGATCGCCAGTTCCCGCGCGCGGCCGGCGAAAAAAGGCTTCGCCTTGCGGGGGTCGCAGCGGAATGTTTCCTGCGGCCGGGGTTCGCTGTCGGCCAGCATGTCCACAGCCTCGCGTCCGGAGAGGCGCCGCCCGGGATCGCGGCACAGCAATCCCAGACAAATCTCGTTGAGATCCTCGGGAACCTCACGGTCGATCCGCGCTGGCGGTGGTGGATCGCTCTGGCTCTGGCGCGAGCACAGCTGATGCCATGAATCGCCGAACGGCAGGCGCCCGGTCAACGCTTCGTACAACGTGACGCCAACGGCGTACCAGTCGCTCGCCTCCGAAGGGTCTGTGCCGGCGTACTGCTCGGGAGCGAGGTAGGCCGGCGTGCCTGCCATGCGGTCGTCCGTCATGGCAGTGCCCGGCACGACGTCGGTGATCAGGCCGAAATCAAGGATGGCGACGCGGCCGTCGCGCCCGACCATGATGTTCGAGGGCTTGATGTCGCGATGGAGCTTGCCCTTCTGGTGCAGCGCAGACAATCCCGCCACCAATTGCCGGAGGACGTTCCTCACCAGTGCGGGATCGATGCGTTGGCTCGACGCAGTTGAGCCGTCTGCGCCGGCCGTGGCTCCTCGTACGTACTCCGAGAGGCCCACGCCTTCGACCAGCTCCATCGTGAAGAAGCAATGTGCCGGGTCCACCACGAGCTCGTACAGGGACACGACGTTCGGGTGAGCGATATCCGAGAGGCTGCGGAACTCCCGCTTGAGGCGAGCGACGTCGGCCGGGCGCGCGCGCAACAGGGTCTTGAGCGCAATCGTTCCGTCACGGACGACATCGTGCGCGGCATAGACGACGCCCATGCCGCCCGCACCGAGCCGGCGAAGGATCCTGAATCGCTCCGTGCCTCGAAACTCCGCAGTGAGCTGAGACGCGGCACGCTCGGGGACGGCCGGCCGCGTGAGAAAGCCCGCCGCGTGTTCGTGAGCCCGAACCAGGCGCTCGACGTTGTCACGCAGCTCCGCATCACCCTCGCAGGCGCGGACCAGCAACGGATGGCGCGCGGCCGTGGTGCGTTCGACAATGTCTTGAAAGATGTCGTTGATCCGCCGCCAGCGAACCTGATCCATCGCGCGGCTCGGTGCGCTCAGGCGCCGCCAGCGAGCACGTCGTAGAGCCAGGCGCGCGAGAAGCTCCACTCGCGTTCGATGGTTGCCGGCGACAGCTGCATGAGCTCGGCGATCTCCGCGATCGTCAAGCCGCCGAAGAACTTGAGCTCGACGATGCGGCTCTTGCGTCCATCGATCGTCTCGAGCGCGTCGAGTGCATCGTGGACGGCGATCAGATCGACGGAGGGAGCAGTACCGATGCACTCCACCAGGCTGAGCGACACCCGTGTCGCCTCGCCGCCGCGCTTGTCGGCGACGCGGTCGCGCGCGTGATTGACCAGGATCCGCCGCATCATCACCGCGGCGACGCCGACAAACTGCGCGCGGTTCGTCCAATCCACCTGCCGCTGGTCGATCAACCTGAGATACGCCTCGTGGACGAGCGCCGTGGGCTGCAGCGTGTGGTCCGCGCGCTCACGGAACAGAAAGGCGCGCGCCAGGCGCCGGAGCTCGTCATAGACGAGCTTCACCATCTGGTCGCGAGTCTGCTCGCCGCCCCGGCTCCGGGGAGGCACGACCGGGTCTGCGGAACAGCAGGTGGATGAAACGCTCATCAACCTAGCTGGTGTTGCTTCGCCGTCAATCGTTTCACACCGGCGCGATGAGGGGTTCCGGATGCCCGCGGTGCGTTACCAGCATGAGGAAACGCAACCGTCAACAGGAATCGCCAGAGGAGCGTGTCATGAAAGCCGCAGATGTGAAACCAGAGTCGTTACCCGTTCGAAACAGCTTGCTCCGGAATCTCGCCGTCGTTGTGCTGTCGGCAGCCGCCGTAGTCGCGCAGTCGTCACCGGCTCATGCTCAGGCCGCCGGACCGTTCGGCGTTCCCTGCAACAGCGTCGGCGTCAACGGCACGCCGTATGTGCCTGGCGTCAACTGCCGTCTCATGGCCGTCGACGGCTATACCCGCCAATTCATCGTGTGGGTACCGCCGGGTGGCGTGCCCGCCGGTGCACCAGCGGTGTTCATGCTCCATGGAGCGAGTGGCAACGCCGAACTGTTCCTGCGCATCTCCGGCTGGCGGGAGAAGGCGACCCAGGAAAACTTCGTCGCCATTTTCCCAACCGCGGTTGAACACTTCGTCCTGGAGACGCAGCGTTTCACGACCCGCTGGAACAACTATGACCTTCCGACCGAGATCGACCCCAACCGGCGGCCGGCAGGTTATCCGGCGAATTCCCCCTGGCCCGCCGATGACGTGAAGTTCATCCGTCAGATCGGTGGCGACGTCATCCAGCAGCTCGCAACCGATCCCCATCGCGTGTTCGTGGCCGGATTCTCGAGCGGCGGCGGCATGTGCGCGCGTCTGGGCGTCGAGGCTTCGGATCTCATCGCCGCGGTGGCGTGCCACACATCCGGCCTGCACCAGCTGCACGAAACACTGGTCGGCTCCCGCAACCTGTCGGCGTTCTTCACCATTGGCACCCTGGACGGTAATGCGCTGGACACCGTCAACAGCTACCTCCTCGCCATCGGACAGCCCGCGATTGCGGAGTTACCGCTCGACCCGTCCGACCTCGATCAGATCCCGCAAATCAAGACGCAGGTGCTGCTCAACCTCGATTCATTCAACCTCGAAGCGGCGCCGCTCACTACCGTGACCGGTCCAACCTGGACCCAGCTTCATGCAGAGACCGGACAACCCGGAAACACCGATGGCAACGAGCTGTTCTTCACTTTTCTCGACGATGTGACGCATCAGTATCCCAATGGGACGAACAATCCCGTCGGCTTCAACCTGCCCGATCTGGCCTGGCCTTTCTTCGTTCAGCATCCGCGCCCGTAATGCAGCAGAACCATCACGCAAACCATCAGCTACCAAGGAGATTGATCATGACTTCTCAACAGATCTCAACGCGGACCCCGGTCCGCCGCATCGTTGTGCTTCACGCCATCCTGTCGGCTGCGTTGCTCGCGCTCGGCGCGGCGCCCGCGGTCGCGGCGAATCAGAAGGTTGAAGTCGGGCAGTTCACCTCGTCGGGAACGATTGCGTTACAGCTGCCGAAGTTCCACGAGCAGTTCGCCGATGGGACCAAGATCGCCGAGATCACGGTCGCCGACTTCAACGGCTACCGCGTCGTCAGCCGCAAGGGGTATGCGGCGTCCGGCGCATGCCGGATCGAGACCGCTCCGATCACGACTGGCGACGGCCAGCCGATCCCGAGCCATTTCGTCGCAGCAGCCGGCACGCGAGTCTTTCTTCCCACGCTCATCAGCGTGACGCTGAGCGGCTGCGTGGACAACCGGTGCGGAGATCTGGCCGGGGTCGACGGTCTGGGCGGCCACGAAACGCTGCGCGCCTGGTGCGATCGGACTGAACTGAGCGACAACGTCTGCCGGTGCCACGTCGTCACGACTGAAGCGGTCGGCATCCAGCTCGCCGACAACGCCCTCGGCCTCTGCACATCATGGTTGGACCGTCTCACCTCGGCGCAGGTGAGCGAGTGGATCCGGTTCCGCTATGTTGGCTGACGCCACCATCGAAGGCTCGCGATCAAGACCCGCAACCAACTTGAAGGAGAACGATCATGGCATGTGAAGACATCGCGAAGCGTGTCGCCACCCTTCGCAGCGAAAAGAAAGAGCTCGAGCAGCTGCTCCCGAACCTGCAGGGCGCCGGGTTCCAGGCCGTCCAGGCGAATATCGCCAACAAGGCAGAGGAGATCGAGGTCGAGCAGGACAGGCTCGATGAGTGCCGGGCGCTGGCGGAGGCCGCGGCAAATCCGCCGCCGCGACGGCCGTTCACCGCTCGCGTCAAGCAGATCCGCTGCGCGGCCGCCGGCGCCGAGATCGGTGATCAGGAGCCCTATCTCCTGATCGCCAGCGTCGACAGGGCGCCCGGGTTCTTGAGTGTCCCGGCACTCCACTGCGTGCTCGTCGGTCCGTGGGCGGATATCCGCGCCGGCTATACCCGCTTCGCGGACGCAGGCAGCCCGGCGTTCTGGGACCTCGACGAGGATCGGAAGATCGTCGCCGACCCGCAGCACGTGATCTTCCTGATCGGGGTCGTGGAGAACGACGGCGCGAGTCCCAACGCGATCCGCAGCCTGGTGCAGACGTCGCTGCTCGCGAGCCTGGCGCAGAACTTCCAGCGTGACTACGACACGCTCGCCAACACGCTCGCCAGTGCGATGACGGGGGCGATCGACTCCTTCCGAGGCGCCGGTATCGGGCCGGGAAACGCGAATTTCGACGATCGCGTCGGCGTCGCTCGTCTGAATCTCACCGACTACGATCTCGACCGGATCGACGCCCTCCGCGCCCACGAGAAGGCGCTGACGATAACGGGTCGGAATGGTTCCGGCGACATCACGGACCAGTACACCGTCACCGTCTCGTTCGCGGCCTGATCGCGGATGGTGTATCGGGTGTCGAAGGTCGGCTCACTCTGGCGCAAGGGTCGACGGCCTTGCGCCAGAGGGTGGCGGTCCTGAACGTTCGAACACGATGATCGTCTGATCGTCGACCGGGTCGCTGCCGCCACGAAAAGCCCGGAGCGCCGTGGTGAGCTGAGTGCCAAACGCCTCGGTGGAGCTGACGTCGAGTCCGGCCGCCATCGTCAACAGCCCGTCACGGCCGAGCTCGTCCCCAGCAGGATTGAGTGCCTCGGATGCGCCGTCGCTGTAGAGCACGACCAGATCGCCGGGTTGCAGCCTGACGAGCGTGTGGTCGTAGTCGGTGTTGGCGAGCAGTCCGAGCGGGACGCCGGCCGGCCGCTGCCGCTCGCTCGCGCGCTGCGTTTCGAGCCAGCTCCAATCCTGCCGCGCGGCGTGATACCAGAGCGGTGGCGGATGGCCGGCATTGGTCATCACCAGCAGTCCCCGGCGCTTGTGCCACCCGGCCGCGACCATCGTGGCGTAATGCACGGTGTCGAGCTCTTCCCGAACCGCTTGATTCAGCTCCCGCATCAGCTCGACCTGTTTCACCTCGCGCAGGTACCGCTCCATCAGCGTTCGCAGCTTGGCCCCGAGCGCCGCCACTGCCGGCCCGTGACCACTCACATCGGCCAGCGCGATCCGCGAGACGATGCAGCTTGGGCACAACGAAACGTAGTGGACATCGCCGCCGGCATCACCGGGCCCGGCCGGGATCGAGTGCACCCACACGGTCAAACCCGGCAGGGCGACGAGGCTCGCGGTGCGCTCGTTGCTGGCCCAGGTGTCCGAGCACCCGAGGCGGATGGAAACCGACGGCTCGAGCCCGCCGTCAGCCTCGGAGAGAGACGTCATGGTCGATCACGAAAACGACTGGTGTAGACCGTTGAGCCAGCGTGGCTTGCACTGAAGTCCTTTTGTGGCAGTCGCCGTGACAGGAGCATGCGCCACTTTGCCGAGGGGCGTCCATCATACGTTGGTGTCGGGTCGCCGATCGATACCTTCGTCCCATAGATCTCGTTCAACGGTTCTGGTGAGATCGTCGGTGATGAGAGCCATCCTGCCATTCTTGATTCTCGGCGTCGTCGCCGGTTCGGGCCTCGCCAGCGCGGCCACGATGCTGCCCGCTTTCAAGGTGGAGCGTTGGGTGAACTCGCCGCCGCTCACCCCCGAGGCGCTGCGCGGCAAAGTCGTACTCGTCGACTTCTGGGAGTACACCTGCGTGAACTGGATCCGAACTGCGCCCTACGTGAAGGCGTGGCACCGCGACTATGCGAACCTCGGCCTGGTCGTGGTCGGCGTGCACGCGCCCGAATTCGAGTTCGGCAAGCGCGCCGAGAACATCGACCGTGGGATTCGCGAGCATGAGCTCACCTATCCAATCGCGCTCGACAACGACTTCGCCACCTGGCGCGCGCTCGGCAACGACGCCTGGCCGGCGAAGTACCTGTTCGACGCGCAGGGGAAACTGGTGAAGCGCTGGGTAGGAGAAGGACGCTACGGCGAGGTCGAGGCGGAGATCCGTCGTCTGCTCGTCGCAGCCAGGCCAGGGACCGCGCTGCCAGCGATCAGTCCCGAGGCGAACGCGTTCGCCAAGACAGGCGAGCCCTCCTATGGCGGCATCACCAACGAGACCTACGTCGGTGGCGACCGGCGCGAGCCGGGCACGGTCACCTTCCAGGGCGATTGGCAGAGTGCACGCCAGTACGTCGAACTTCGGAAGAGCACCGGCAAGATCGTCCTCCCGTTCACGGCCGGCGAGGTGAACCTGGTCATGCAGCCGGGAACGTCGGGAACCGCGGCGATCACGGTGCTGCTCGACGGGAAGCCGGTCGGCGAGGCACGCGGCGCCGACGTCGGCCCCGACGGAGTGGCGCGCTTCGATCGGTCGGGCATGATTCGCCTCGTCGCACGCGCGCCCAGGGGGAAGCACGTGCTGACGCTCGTCGCGAACGATCCCGGCGTACGGGCGTTCGTCTTTACCTTTGGACCTTGACGAACCCAAACTTCAGCGCACCTATCGGCGGACTGACCCGCCGCTGTAAAAAGGAGTGTCGGTTGAAGGCGGCGCGACGAATGTGACCACGCGAGGAGAGACATGGCGGCGATCGTTCCCGATCCCAGGAAAATCAAGAGCTTTCGTTCGGAGGCGGCGTTCGCGGCGTGGATGAGGCGGCACCATGCGCGCGAGACCGAGCTCTGGCTCAAGATTCACAAGAAGGGATCGGGCCTGCCGACGGTGACCAACGCGCAGGCGCTCGACGTCGCCCTGTGCTGGGGATGGATTGACGGCATCCGCAAGTCGTTCGACGAGCACTCGTTTCTGCAGCGTTATTCGCCGCGGCGTGCGCGAAGCGTCTGGAGCCAGATCAATCGCGACCACGTGGCGAGGCTGATCGCCGCCGGCCGCATGACGCCTCACGGCCAGCGGCAGGTGGATGCCGCCAGGGCCGATGGCCGGTGGGACGCAGCCTACGCACCGATGCGCAGCGTGAGCCGAACGACCATTCCCGAGGACTTGCGAGCCGCCATCGAGGCCAACCCGCGGGCGCGTAAAACGTTCCGCACGCTCGGCCGTCAGAACCTGTTCTCCCTGGCGTTCCGGACCAACAACATGAAGACGCCGGCCGGGCGCGCAAAGAAGATCGCGGCGCTGGTCGCGATGCTCGCGCGCGGCGAGACCATCTTTCCAGAACGGCCGCGAGCCCGCCCGACCGTTTAGACCGGGTTCAAGATCACGCGGCCTGCGCTACCGTACTCTTGATTCTCCGTCAGAACCTGAACAACGGCCTTCCGTTGGTGAGCCCCGGCCACGGCACGCCGGCGACGATCGCGACGAGCGCAATCGCGAAGCAGAGGCAGCGTCCGTTCCGCCGCGCGGCAGATGTCTTCTCGCCCATCGCGAACACCCGCCCGGCGCGCACCGCGACCAGCGCAACCAGCATCGTCGCCCCGTGGGTGATCGCCCAGAAGCGCAGGTTGGGATCGCGCAGCGCCATCCCGACGTTGTTCATCGCCTCGCGGGTGAACGGGCTGTAGCCGAAGTAGAGCAGCAGGCCGAACAGCACCTGAAGGTCGAGCGCCAGCATGAACGACCAGTCCCATCGCAGGCCGCGCGGCCGGCCGGCGATGTCGCCGCGATGCCAGAACGCGTTGAGCGTCGCCGCGATGCCGAGCAGCAGCGCCGCCCAGCGCAGCCAGGAATGGATCGTCAAGACCGTTGGATACACGTGATCCTTTCGAAAATCGGGCGTGCGCACGCCGAGCCCGCCGCCAACGCGCGCGTCGTCACAGCGCACCGCCTCCGCCGCCGCCGACGCGCACCTGCGACCAGCGCCACCATCGCACGACCGGTGCGACCACGATCCAGACGCAGCGCCAGGCGAAGAGCACCGCCGCGAACAGCATCATCAGCAGCGACACGATCAGCGCGTCGATCGCGACAGTCCACCGCCGGATGGTCGAGAACAGCGGTGCGCATCCGATCGCCCCGGTCGCGAGCACCAGCCAGACGTCGAAGCCGACCACCGGCCGGTTCTCTGGTGCAAACACGTTCAGCCCGGCCAGTGCCCTGAAGTAGAGCAGCGCGCCGCCGAGCGTCTGGCTGCGCAGCAGCACCCAGCCCGCGATCACAACGACGATGAGATAGACGTGGCGGAGCGGCGCGGGCAGCCGCCTGAGGAGCGCCTCGCCACCGAACCACTCCCAAGCGATCAGCGCGGCGTGGTACACCCCCCAGGCCACGAACGTCCAGCCGACCCCGTACCAGATCGCGCACAGGAAGACGACGAGCGCTTCGCGGCCGGCCGAGGGAGGGGGGACGCGGTCGGCATCCAGCGAGACGTCGGCATACTCGCGAAACCAGGCGGACAGCCCGATGTGCCAGCGCCGCCAGAAATCACGGACACTGTCGCCGACATAGGGCCAGCGGAAATTCTCGGGCAGCCGGATGCCGACCATGCGCGCGAGGCCGATCCCCATGTCGGAGTAGCCGGAGAAGCCGTAATACATCTGCAGCGTGAAACCGACCAGGCCCAGCCACGCCTGGAACGCGTTCAGCCCGCGTGGCCCGAGCGCAAACGCCGCGTCGGCCTGCCGGCCGGCAAGCGCCGCCATGACGAACACCTTCCAGACCCCGATGAGCAAACGCCGCACGCCATACGAGTAGTCGCTGATGCTCGGCCACTGGCGCGCGAGCTGCCGCGCCACGCCCTGATAGGCGAGCGGTGCGCCGACGATCTGGGGCAGGAGCAGCAGGTGCACCGCCAGCTGCAATCGGCTGCGCTCCGCGGCGGCGCGGCGGCGGTAGACGTCGACGAGATACGAGATGCCGTGGAACGCGAAGTAGGAAACGCCGAACGGCACCAGCGTCTTGTCGATGCCGCGCAGCGGTCCGGCGATGAAGCCCGCTCGCGAGATCGCGACCACCGCTGCGATCTGCACGCCCACTCCGACGACGAGCCACGTCCGCGCGGGCGGTGAGCCACGCGCGTTGTCGCGGTTGCCGGGATCGGCCGAACGCTCGATCGCGAGCGCCATCCAATGCGTGAACAACACGAACCCCGCGAAGACGGCGGCGAACAGCGGTCCACCGGCGACGTAGGCGAGCGCGAGGCCGGCGGCCGCCAGAAAGAACGCCTTGTCGAAGGCGACGCGCCGCCAGTAGCGGACCGCGAGCGACGCCATCAGCAGGACCAGCGCGAAGAAAATCGGGATGAGGATCGAGAGCCAGATCGGCTCGATGAAGAGCACGCCGTTCGGGATGCTATCGCGCGGGTTCCCGCGGCGGCAAGGAACTTCGGTGGGCGTTCATCGGCGGCGGCCGCGATGAGCTCGAAAATTCAACCGGCGCGATCCATCCTGCCTTGATCGAGACGACAGGAGCCTGAACCGTGAGCACTGAAGTCCAGCGCAACGGCGAGATCGCCTCGCTCGAAGCGACGCTCAGCGACCCGAGCGGCACGACCATCGCTACCGCGACGGCGACCGCACGCGTGATCCCGCTTGCGGGCGCCGCGACCGCCGTGTGACGGTGCGCGGCGCGCCCTCCACGAGCTGACGAAAGAGGGGCGCAAGAAGCTTCGCCAGGACGTCGGGCGAGGCGTCGGCCAGTGCCGACAGCCCCATCATCTGCCGCATCACCTGGACGCCGGCCACGAGCGACAGCACGAGCGCGGCGCGCTCGGCCGCGTGCGCACCGCTCAACGCGGAGGTCAGCAGCCGGTGATAGTGACGCTCGATCTGTTCGCGCCCGATCGCGGCCGCGCGGGCGCTCGAGGCGGAGTGGAACATGATGCGGAAGCCGTCGAGCGGCGTCGCGCCGGCGGCCGTGATCCTGACGAGCGCCGCGGCCATGTCCTGCCCGGGCGTGGACGACTTCAGCGTGTCCTGCGTCAGGATGAACGGCGTGTCCATGATGCCCGCTACGACTTCGGCGAACAGCCCCTCCTTCGATCCGAAATAGCGGTTGACGAGCATGGCGGTGACCCCGGCCCCCTCGGCGATTTCGCGCACGCCGGCGCCGTCGTAGCCGGCCCTCGCAAACGCCTGCCGCGCCGAGGCGAGAATCGCCGCCCGGGTCGCGGCGGCGTCCCGCGGTCGTCCCCCTGCTTCACGTCGTCGTGCTGATTTGGCGGCTTTAATTCTACGACTGTAGACATCACTCATGTTCTGAAGTATACATATGTAGACATGTCACGCGAAAGAGAGAAGACGCTAGCCTGAGCGCGTCAGCATGACCAGCTTGATTCGCCGGTCGTGCGATACCACCTGGCGCTGCGCCAGGCCGAGCTGCTCCAGGCGATCGACGATCCAGGTGGCGTACGAGGGGTCGCATTTCCATTCATCCGCCAGCGAGCGCATCGAGCGGCCGGTCTGCGCGTCGAGGCTGAACAGCGCGCGCGAGTCGTTGGGTGTCAGGCCGCGTTGCGCCAGGCTCTTCGTGCGCGTGGGCGCCGAACGAGTCAGCAGGCCGAACATCGCGCGCCACACATCGCGTGCCAGCGCATCGGTGGCGACTTTTGACGGAGCCATCGCCTCAAGCATACGACACCCGATGTCCAGCAGAACGGCCGTCCATGACGGCGGCGGCGAATAGTTGAGAGGTCTTAAGAATCAAGACCGCCGAGCCGTTCAAGGCGGGCGTCGTGCTGATGAAATATTGTCCTGCTCGTCAACAAAGAGAACTACCCACGGCTGCAGCAGATCAAGGCGCGATGGGATCCGCGCGACGTCTTTCACCACACGTTGTCGATCCGGACGAACTGACACCGATCTTGTCGGCGTGAGCTGGCCTGCAACCGCGCCACCCTGGCGACCTCCTGGCGAGCGGCCGGCCATTCGCTCGCTGGCACTCTGAATGGCTGGAGTCCTGGCGCGATCAGGTCGTCTGCCGAATACTCCGGACGCAGCAGTCCCGACCTGGCGTGTTCTCGTGTGTGAAGGAGGTAGTGTCCGAGCTCGTGCGCCACAACCCGCCCGATCGCCTTCGCGATGAGAGCCGCGGACCAGCAGCCAGGCCAGGATCACGTCGTCGTCCTCGGCGAAGCCCTGGCCGTGCGCAGGCGGAGCTTGCGAAGTCCCGGCCCTTCGAGAGCCTCAGGGCCGCGATGAGCTCCGTCGAAGGGCGGCTGAAGGCCGACACGACGAATTACACTTGAGCAGAGGAGCTTCACCGTGACCATGCTGCTGGCGGCGCTCGCCGTCTCTGGAATCCTGGCCACCGACGGATCCGCGCCGGATGAAGCGACGCGCCGGACGCTGAGTGAGATGAAGGCGGCGGTCGTGAAGGCATTCGTTGCCAGAGACCGGGCCGCGCTCGAGCGGATCTACTCGGACGACTACGTCGCCACCGACGCGAGCGGCGAGACGCGCACGAAGGCCGTCGAGCTCTCCCGGCTCGGCGGCGGCAACGACACGCTCGAGAGCGGGCGCTACGACATCGTCTCGATTCGCATGTATGCAAACGGCACCGTGGCGGTGATGAACGGCCACGGCCACCTGGTGTGGCGCACGGCGAACGGCGCCACGCGGAACTCGGACTACTACTCGTTCAACGTCTTCGAGAAGCGCAACGGCGAGTGGAAGTACGTCGCCGCCTTCCTCCCTTAGCTCGTTGATCAACAGGCGAGAACGGCGCGGACCTGACGGTCCAGCGCCGTGAGCTGGGGATGCTGTCGCCGCCGCACGGCAAGGCTTGCCGGCGGGTGAGCGCCAGGGCGGGGTGGATCGGAGGGCATCGTTCGGTCGTTCGTCTCTCCGGTTACGCGGTCAGATCGCCGATGAGGATCTCGATCGCGTCGTCAACGTGCTGTTCTCTGTTCGTTATCGCGTCCTCTCGCCGATGACAAAGGCAAAGCGCGCGCCGATCGTGGCCCGCGCACGAGCGACGGACGGCAATCTCCTGTAGGTCAGCAAGTTAGCTGGGCGAGCTCCGCAATCGTGCGAGTGCGACGGCTGCGTGGACGGGTGTCCAGCTTCGTACGAAGTGCGCATCCGCGCACAACTTGTCTGTGTGCGCTCCGGTAGAATGCAGCCGCGAGGGGCAGGTTGTTGGGAGCGGACGGCGCGGCGCGGGATGAAACCAGCATTCAGTACGAGGGATGGCGCGTCGCGGGCGCCGCTGGGGCCGGGGTCTTCGCCGGCACGCTCGTCTTTTTCTCGTTTCCCCTGCTGCTCAAGCCGCTGGCCGAAGAGTTCGGCTGGTCCCGGACGTCGGTCTCGTCGGCCTTCGGCATCCTGACGCTGGGTTCCGGGCTGTCGGCTCCGATCATCGGGGCATTGGCCGATCGGGTCGACGCGAAGTGGGTGTGCGCCCCCAGCCTGATCGCGCTCGCCTGCGCGTTTGCCTCGCTTGCCGGGCTGACGCCGCACCTCTGGCACCTCTACCTCATCTTTGCGCTCAGCGGCATCGCGACCACCGGCACCTCGGGCGTCGTCTATGCACCCATCGTCTCGAGCTGGTTCGATCGGTGGCGCGGCCGCGCGCTGGCGCTGGTCATGTCGGCCAGCGCCGTCGGAGCTCTCGCGCACCCGCCGTCGACCAACCTCCTCATCCGGCTCGCCGGCTGGCGTACGGCCTGCGTCGTCCTTGGCGCCGTGATTCTGCTCGTCGGCCTGCCCGGAGTGCTGCTGTTCATGCGCCGGCGTCGTCCGGCTGATGTCACATCTTCGGTCGAGGGGTCGGGCCCGGTGACCACGGTCGCCGACGCTTTGCAATCGCGCGTGTTCCTGATCATCGTGGCGGTCATCTTCGTGAGCACGCTGTCGTTGAACGGCGCGATCGTCCACCTCGCGGCGCTGCTCACCGACCGGGGTGTCTCGATCGGGGGCGCGGCGCTGGCGGTCTCGGCGCTGGGCGCGGCGAGCCTCGCTGGGCGGATTGTGACGGGATGGCTGCTCGATCGATATGCCGCGACCTTCGTGCTGATGCTGCTGCTGTCAGCGGCCTCGCTCGGCACGTTCCTGCTCGCCGGCGCCGGCTCGATGGCAACCGGCATGCTCGCCGCGGCCTTGCTCGGGTTCGGCACCGGCGGAGAAGCGGACGTGCTGCCGTACCTGCTGTCGCGCCACTTCGGGCTGCGCTCGTTGTCGTCGCTCCTGGGCATCAATTGGATGGCATGGGGCGCGGCCGGTGCGGCGGGCCCCATCCTAATGGGACACGCGTACGACGTCTCCGGCTCCTATGAACGCGTGCTGATCGGGTTTGCCGCCGGCACGTTCGGCGCCGCGTTGCTGTTGCTGGCGGTGCCCGCCCACAGGCCCCGGGCCGTGGCGGAAGTCGCCTGACCGGGCCGACGCCATACGGCGCCACACGCGCAGACCTACTGAGCGTGCCGCGACGAACGTTCTGGAATCTCAGCCGAAATTCCTCGTCGGTCAGCACGCGTCCGATGAAAAGCTGCACGTGTTTCTGAGACACGTCGGTTCGGAGGGTCGGCCAATTCTGCGCAGCGCGCACGGCGGGTCGCTTATGAGAACATCTCCGTTCATGAGGCGCGGATGTCGTGCGGACGTTCCTGTTGGCGGGCGATGACAGTTGCTGGTTGGCTGTCGGTCGCCGCGGCCGTCGTGTCGCTCGATGCGGCCGGCAGTGATCGAGTCACCGTGCAGCCGAGCACCTCTCCAACGACAGTCGTGCGCACTTCCCCGATCGAGATCACGGTGCGGCGGCGATTCGCCGCGCCGCCGGCCGACGTCTTCGCCGCCCTCACCAGGCCCGAGCTCCTGCGCAGGTGGATGAGCGCCGCCGGCCGCGACCTGGTCGAGACCGAGGTCGATGCGCGGACCGGCGGGCGCTTCCGCTACGTCTTTCGATCGTCCAGCGGACGCACCTTCGGCATGTATGGCGACTATCGCGAGGTCGTGCCGGGGAAGCGCATCGTCCACACCGAGGCGTACGACGGCTACGATTGGGAGCCGCTGGTGACGACGACGGTGCTGGATGAGGAGGCGGGCGGCACGGCGCTGATCATGACGATCCGCTATCCGAGCGAGAAGATCTGCGACACCGACTTTCCCAATATCAAGGACGCGACCGCGGATGGGTTCACCCGGCTGGACGCGCTGCTGGCCGGAGGCATCGCGAACATGATGTAGTGTCCGCCTTCAGGCGGACCTCGCGTAGGTCCGGCTCAAGCCGGACATTACGAATCACACGGCCCGAACCATTCGCAGACCCGAGCGTCAAACTCCATGTAGTTGGCGCCGCGGAATGTGCGATCCGATGAGCTCCACGCAGCCGCGATGCTAACATCCGGCGCTTCAACAGGAATCCCCAGATGACAGGAGTGTTCCGCCAGCGAGCGATGCTCGGCCAGGGCCGTGGCCCCGACGTCGAACTCGTTGTCGACGGCAACGAGTGGTACGCCAACTACGAAACGCCCACCGGCTACTCGGTCATCTACGACGAGGACCTCGGTCTCTTCTGCTACGCGCGCGTGCGGGCGGGCCGTTTCGAGTCGACCAAGGTGCCGGCGACCGATCCGCCCCCGCCCGACGTCGAGCCGCACGCTCGTGAGTCGGACGAGGTCCGCGTCACAAAGGTCGGCGAACGCGAGCGAGCGCGGGGCCGACAACGAGAAAGAGAGCAGCCATGAGTGCCATCTTCGGCGAGGTGCTGACCTTCGGCCAGAAAAACGGACCCGACGTCCGCCTGAAAGTCTACGGCGACGAGCACTACGCCCGGCATGAAGACCTCGACGGCTTCACCGTCGTCTACGACTTCGAGCGCGGGCTGTTCTGCTACGCGCGCCTCGCGGCGGACAGGTTCCGATCGACCGGGGTCGCCATCTCCGACCCGCCGCCGCCGGGCATCGTCCGGCACCTGCAGGAGCCGGACGTTGTCCGCAACGCCAAGGCGGAGGCGCGGCGCATCGCGAAGACGCCGGTCGGAATTCAGGCGGAAGAACGGGTGGTCCGGACGTTCGGACCGAACCAGGGACTGCTCGAGGGGCGGCAGCTCAGTGTCGGCGCGGTGAAGGGCCTCACCATCCTGGTCAATTTTCAAGACGTTCGCAGTACCGTGACGCGCGCCGACGTCGAGGCGATGCTGAACGGCGACAACTACACGACCAACGGGAACATCTGCTCGGTGCGCGAGTACTTCAAGCGGATGTCGAGCGGCAAGCTCGATTACACCAACGTCGTCGCCGGCCCGTACACACTCAGCCGCGATCGCCAGTTCTACGTCAACAACCTGCTGATCGAGGAAGCGCTGAACCTCGCGGTGGCCGACGGCGTCAACCTCGCGCAGTTCGATTCACGGCACGACGGCATCATCGATGCGCTGAACGTGCTCTACGCGGGGCAGACGCAGTATCTCGGCGAGCTGTGGCCGCACAACTACTCCATCAACCTGCAGCACGGCGCCGTCCGCACCAACCTGTATCTGCTCACCAGCCTCGGGCGCACGCCGCTCGACCTGAGTATCGGGACTTTCTGCCACGAAAACGGCCATCTGCTCTGCCGCTTCCCCGACATGTACGACTACGGCGAACGCGATGGCGACTCGGTGCGCAGCGCGGGCATCGGCTCGTATTGCCTCATGGGCTCGGGTAACCACCTGAACTCCGGGCGGAGCCCGTCGCCGGTCTGCTCCTACCTGCGCGATCTCGCGGGATGGTGCGACAACGAGGTCAACCTGAACGTCAACGGCTCGTACGAAGCGAAGCACGGCGACTACAACACCGTGCTGAAGTTCCACACGAGCAGCAAGCCGAACGAGTACTTCCTGATCGAGAACCGCACCCGCATGGCGATGGATCAGGCGCTGCCCGCCAGCGGCCTGGCGGTCTATCACTGCGACATCTTCGGCTCGAACGAGCGCCAGCAGGGGACGGCGGCGATGCACTATCAGTGTGCGCTGCTCCAGGCCGACGGGCACCGCGACCTCGAGCTGAACGTCAACACCGGCGACGGCAGCGACCTGTTCGGCCAGACGGCCGGCCTCGTGCTGTCGAGCCAATCGTCGCCGCACACGCGCGAGTGGGACGGGCGCGACTCGACGCTGAGCGTGTCGAACATTTCCAGTCCAGGCGCCGCGATCACGTTCGAGGTCGGGCAGCCGGCGATCGTGGCGGCGTCGGCCGGGGAGGCGCAGCCGATGGCGGCGATTCCGGACAACCGTACCGCCGGCGTCGCCAGCGTGATCCCGATCGCGGCTTCCGGCATCGTCAGGTACATCAAGGTGTCGATCGACATCGAGCATCCCTACATCGGCGACCTGCGTGTCGAGCTGCTCTCGCCGACCGGGCGGCGCGCGACGCTGCACGCGCAGACCGGCGGCAGCGGCGATAACGTGGTCGCGACCTACGAGTCGACGCCATTCGGCGCGCTGAGCCCGATGATCGGGCAGCCCATGCAGGGCGACTGGATGTTGCGGGTGTCGGATCGAGCGTCGCAGGATACCGGCACGCTGCGCAGCTGGAAGCTCGAGCTCAGCTCGAGCCTCGCGGGCGTGAGCGCTGGCCACGTGGTCGTTGGCTGAAGACCCTCAGTGCGGAGGCGGCTGCGCGGACCGAGGTCGGCGCCGCCGCCTTCGCGCGCAGCGCTGTCTCACAGTCGTTCGTACTGACCGCGCCTGAGGAAGATCGGATCGAAGATCTTCCGGTGAATCCACATCGGCACGAACAAGAGCGCCGTGAGGACGCCGAGCGTGCCGCGCTCGACCAGTTCGCCGGCGCGGCCGTAGCTCCTGAGCGCCCAGCGAATGCCCACCAGCGCGGCGATCGCCGCTCCGGCTCCCAGCACCGCACCGATTGGCGTGAGCCTGGCCGTCGCCTGGAGCCATCCCATCTGGATGGCGACGCCGGCGAGGAGGTAGATACCAGCCAGCCCCAAGGCGAGCAGCACGACGGTGCTGATGGTTGCGAGCACGGGCGACAGGCGCCAGACCTTGAACGGCAGCTGTTCGCCAACCCGCAGCGCGCGCGGCACGCCGGCGCGGAACGCTTCGGGCGACTTCAGGTGCGGTTCCACTTTCATGAAGCGCCAGGCCGACGGTCGATCGGTGCGGCCGAGAAACGGCCCATCGTCCTGCGACAGCGCCGAGCGGGTCATCAGATAGGCGCTGCACATCAGCGCGTGCGCTTCGGAGTCGGAGAAGCTGTCGAGGTCGGTGCGCAGCCGCGCGAGCGCATCCTGGATCTCGCGGTGCACGCCGTATCCGGTGAGCGGCTCCTCTTCCTTCTCCGGCAGCCCTTCGTCTTCGCGCGAGAAGCGATCGAGGCAGTCGGTCCAGTCAATCGCGTCGGGCTCGAGCTCCTCGCGCAGGTGCACCCACATCAGCCCGCGCAGCGCACCGCTGCGCCTGCGCGCGTCGAGCTCGCGGTACTGCGCCAGGCGCACCCGCGCCTGCAGTACTGAGTTCGCGCGTGCCGGACCACCGAACACACCGCCCGGCGGGTTCGCGGCACTGCGCATCTGGCCGCTGGCATCGCTGACGAGGATGACGCTGCAATCCTGATCGAGCAGCGCCGCAATCCCCTGGTTGTCGTGCACGCCGCCGTCGACCAGCCGCACGACCGGGTGTTGCTCGTAGAGCTTCGGGAGCTTGAGTGCCGGGAAGAGGCCGGGCACGCACGCCGAGGCGGCGACCGCGTGTCCCAGCCGGACACCTTTCTTGTAGGCGGCCGGCGCCTCGCTGTAATACATCCGTCGCAGGTAGTCGTTGCTGTCGATGCGGTTGTCGATCGTCGTCGCCGCCTCGCCCATCCACGTCGCGGTGAACTGCCAGTTGTGCCCGGTGTTGAGCGTGGTGGCGTTCAGCACCAGCATCGGCACCTTGGAGCCACGCGTCCAATTGTGCGATTTCGGGTTGAACTGCTTCTCGGTGCTGCCTTTGGGTACGAACGGCAGGTCGCTGATCCATTCGGGCCTGGCCGGCGCCGGATGACCGGGCGCGGTGGAAGGCAGCGGCACCTTGTCGAACAATCGCGACTGGTACAGATCGCCGATGCGCGTCGACCGCGAATAGCGCGGGTCGAAGATCATCCGGAGGTCCGACCACAGGTCGGTCGCGATCGAGCTGCGCAGGTTGGTCTGCACCCCCTCGAGAAACCGCTTCTCGACCCGCTTGACGATGGCGATGTACTCGTCCTGGGTCATCGCGAGGTCGGTCAGCTCCAGCATCCGGCTGCGGAGCTCGAGGTAGTAGTAGGCGCCGATGATCGAGCCGCCCGACACGCACGAGATCACCTCGACGTGACGCAGGAGATCGAGCTCGGCGAGGCGCGCGAGCACGCCGATGTGGAACAGCGCCGCGCGGAACCCGCCGCCCGAGAGCGCGAGGCCGATGCGGCCGAGGCAGATCGCTTCGCGCGCTTCGCTCGAGAGTGAGAAGCCTTTCTGGATCACTTCGAAGGCCGGCTGCGAGTCGGCTTCGTTGCGCGCCGCGATGACGTGTGCCAGGTAGGCGAGCTGGCGCGCGGTCGACTCGCGCTGCCACGCGTATACGTTCGGCAGCTCCAGCGCCTTCTTCAGCGCCTCGGTCGAGGCGTCGTAGTGCAGCAGGCCGAGGTGCGCCTCGGCGATCGTGACCCACAGCCACCAGGCCGACTCGGGATCGGCGGTCAAGGCTTTCGACGGCAGCAGCGTGACGATCTGGGTGCGCAGCTCGTTCGCGTTCAGCTCATACTCGGCGACCGCGGGCGCCTTCGGGCCGCTGGTCTTCGCCTCTTCGAGCGCGATCAGGTCGGAGACGAACGCCGCGTTGATCGCGCCGTAGCCGTCGAACACGAGCGAGGTTGGCCCGGCCGCTTCGTGTCCCCGGCGATAGAAGGCGAGCGACTGCTTGAGGCTCGCGATCTGGCCGCTCGTTTCCCACTGGCGCTTGAAGATCGCACCAGCCAGGCAGAGGCTCTCCTGATCCTTCAACTCGTCGAGCGTCGCGATCTCCTGCAGCCAGTCGAGCGCGCGCTTGAAGCGTCGCTCCGCCGGCAGGTCGTCGTCCTTGTAGGTGCAGAGGGCGAGCTGCTGCAGGATCTTGTGCCGCCTCCGCTCGTCCTGCTTCTTGTAGTCGTCGTGCCGCCGCGCCCGCACCAGCAGCCGGCGGGCGTGGGTGAAACGCTTGTCGTTGTCCTTCAGCGCCGCCGCCAGGTCGCGCAGATCGGCAAACGATGGCTTGGTGCCGCGGAGAAATTCCTGCGCCGCGGCGAGGCGGTCAGCGGGCGTCCGGTCCTTCCAGGGCAGCGAGGATGAAGCGTGATCCGAGAGCGAGACCGGGGAGACGTTGGTGCTCGTCATGGCGGTGTCCCGTCTGCTGAAGGGCGCCGGCCGGGGGAGCCGGGCGTCGATGTGGTTGAAGCGCTACATTATGCACCCGGCCCCGGACGCTCGGGTGCACGCAGGGTGACGCCTTTTCACTTGGGGAGCCGATTCTCGTGAAGAAATGTCCTGGCGTGCGAGTTGCTCTGGAGATCTCAATGCCTAGCGAACGACCTCGACTGCTGAGCCTTTTCTTTTGGTGTCTCGCCGTCCTGCCGGCGCTGGCTCAAGCGCCCGCCTCCGAGCTCCCCGCGACCGCGGCGGCGCAGCTGGCCGAGAGCCTTGCCGCATCGAAGAGCCACGCCAGACACATCTGGCGCGATACGCCGCCGCTCAACGACGACGGCACCGTCAACGGCTACGTCGAGATCGCACGCGGCGATCGGCGCAAGTGGGAATTCAACATGGCCGCGAACGAGCGCGCCATCGACCGCACGATCCCGGAGCAGGTCGGCGGCTATCCGGTGAACTACGGCTTCGTGCCGCAGACGGTATCGTATGACGGCGATCCGTTCGACATCCTGGTGCTCGGCCCGCCGATCGAGGGCGGACGAGTGGTGCGCGGCGCGATCGTCGGCCTGATGCTGATGGAAGACGAGAAGGGGCCGGACGCCAAGGTCGTCGTGTCGACGCTCGACGCTGCGGGCCGGCCGCAGCATCAGCTGACCGACAACGATCGCCGCGAGATGACCGACTACTTCCGGCGCTACAAGCTGCACGAGCCCGGCAAGTTCTCGAAGGTGCCCGGATGGGGATCGACCGCCGATGGTCTGGCGTGGGTCAGGACCACGCACCGTTTTTTCAACGAATGCCGCGGCGCGTCGGGCGCGCCGTGCCGGCTGTCATCGCGCTGATGTGAAGCCGAGTTCCACGAATTACGTGGCGCCGTAGTTGACAACACCTCGCGCTGATCAAAGAATCAGAAGGCGTGAGCGACAAGCCCTCCGGGACGCCCGATCGTCCTCTCGTCGTTCGCGGCACGGAGATCAGCGCCGCCGACACCCGCCAGCGATACCGCGAGAAAATCGCGCGCATCACCCTCGACTCGATGGTCCAGTTCGTCGGGCTGCTCGACGCGCAGGGCACCGTGCTCGAAATCAACAAGGTCGCGCTCGACGCGGTCGGCGTCAAGCTGTCCGAGGTCGAGGGGAAGCCGTTCTGGACGACGTTCTGGTGGCAGGTGTCGGACGAGATCAACCAGGGCATCCGCGACTCGATCGCGCGCGCGGCGAAGGGCGAGTTCGTGCGCTGGGATACCGCGATCTACGGGCGCGCCGGCGGCAAGGAAACGATCATCATCGACGCCTCGCTCATGCCGGTGATGGACGAGGACGGGACGGTCGTGTTCATCGCCGCCGAGGGGCGCGACATCACCGAGAAGAAGGCGCAGGAGCGCGAGATCGCGCAGAAGAACATCGAGCTGCAGGGTCTGCTCGAGCGCATCCGCGAGCTCGACGAGATCAAGACCCAGTTCTTCGCCAACGTCAGCCACGAGCTGCGGACGCCGCTCGCCCTCATCCTCGGCCCGGCGCAGCGCCTGATCGACGACGGGGCGATGACGCTCGGCCAGCGGCGCGATGCCGGCGAGGTCGTCGCGCGCAACGCACGGATGCTGCTCAAGCACGTCAACGATCTCCTCGACATGTCGAAGATCGAGGCGCGCAAGCTGAAGATCGAGCTGCAGGACACCGACGTCGCCGCGCTGGTGCGGCTCCTGGCGTCGCATTTCGTGGTGCTCGCCGCCGATCGGCAGATCGCCTACACCGTCGACGCCGACGAGGCGTGCGTCGCCGCGGTGGATCCCGACAAGCTCCAGCGCGTAGTGATGAACCTGCTCGGCAACGCCTTCAAGTTCGTCCCGCCGGGAGGGCGCGTCCGCTGCTCCCTGCGGCAGTCGCCGCAGGAGATTACGATCGCGGTAGACGACTCCGGCCCCGGCGTCCGGCCGGAGCTGCGGCAGGCGATCTTCGAACGTTTCCGCCAGGGTGACGGCGGCCTCAACCGCACCGCCGGCGGCACTGGTCTCGGGCTGGCGATCGCGAAGGAGTTCGTCGAGATGCACAAGGGGCGGATCGAGGTGCTCGACTCCGACCTGGGCGGCGCGCGCTTCGAGATCGCGATCCCGCTCAACCGCGTCGCGCCGGACGTGCAGCCGGCCCCGCTCGAGACGAGCTTCGATCGCAGCCTGCTCGACGGCGTCATCGGCGAGCTGCGGTCGGTGGGAACGCCACCGCCCGACGCACCCCGGCACGATCTGGAAGCGCGCTCGATCGACAACGAGCGGGCGAAGTCCGAACCGCTCATCCTCGTGGTCGAGGACAACGCCGACATGAACCGCTTCGTCAGCGAGTGCCTCGGCCGGTACTACGAGGTCGTCTCCGCGTTCGACGGCCGTGACGGACTCGACAAGGCGATGCGCGTCCGCCCGACGCTCGTCGTCTCGGACATCATGATGCCGAATGTGAGCGGCGTCGAGATGATCGCCGAGATGCGCCGGCTGCCGGAGCTCCACGCGACGCCGGTGCTGCTCCTGTCGGCGAAGGCGGATGAAGAGCTGATGGTCAAACTGCTCGACGAGAGCGCCCAGGACTTCATCGTCAAGCCGTTTGCCGAACGCGAGCTGATCGTCCGGGTTCGCAACCTCGTTCTGGCGCAGCAGGCGCGCGAGGCGACGATTCAGTCACTCGCGCGGGAACACGACGCGCGCGAGGAAGCCGAGCTGCAGAAGCGCCTGGCCGAAAACGCCAATCGCGCCAAGGACGAGTTCCTGGCCATGCTCGGCCACGAGCTGCGCAATCCGCTCTCGCCGATCCTGACGGCGCTGCAGCTGATGAAGCTGCGCGGCGAAGCCGGATCGGAGCGCGAGCGCACCGTGATCGAGCGCCAGGTCAACCACCTCACACGGCTGGTGGACGATCTGCTGGACGTCTCGCGCATTGCGCGCGGCCGGGTCGAGCTGAAGACCGAGATCGTCGAGATGTCCGAGGTGGTGGCGAAGGCGATCGAGATGGCAAGCCCGCTGCTGGAGCAGCGGACCCACACCTTGACGGTGGACGTGCTGCGGCGCGGCCTGCAGGTGGACGGCGACATGACCAGGCTCGCCCAGATCGTGTCGAATCTCCTGACCAATGCCGCCAAGTACACGCCGGCGGGCGGCGCGATCTCGATTCGCGCCAGCCAGGCGGACGATGAGGTCGTGTTGACCGTGCGCGATACCGGCATCGGCATCGCGCCCGAGGTGCTGCCGCACATCTTCGATCTGTTCGTGCAGGAGCGGCAGGCGCTCGATCGGTCGCAGGGCGGCCTCGGCATCGGCCTGACGATCGTGCGCAACCTGATCGAGCGGCACGGCGGATCGGTGTCCGCCCGCAGCGACGGGGTGGGCAAGGGCAGCGAGTTCACCGTCCGGCTCCCGGCGGTGGGACGTCGCGGCAGTACCGCCGAGCCGCGGACGGCCGCCGCAACGGCGCCGCGCGCGCCGGTCACGGCGGCACGAATCCTGGTCGTCGACGACAACGAGGACGGCGCGGAGATGCTCGCCGAAACGCTGACCGGCAGAGGACACGACACGCGCGTCGCCCACGACGCGCCGACGGCGCTGCGCGTGGCGGCGGAGTTCACGCCGGACATTGCCTTCCTCGATCTCGGGCTGCCGGTGATGGACGGCTACGAACTGGCGTCGCACCTGCGCGAAATTCCCGGGCTCGCTGGCTTGCGGCTGGTCGCGGTCACCGGTTACGGACAGGAATCCGATCGGCAGCGGACGCGTGAAGCAGGGTTCCACCATCACCTGGTCAAGCCGGTGGACATCGACGCGATCGAAGCGACGCTGTCATTGCAGCAGCCGCCAGGCTCCGACTGAGCCTTCCCCCTCGGCCGGCCAACAGTCGGTGAGCGATCCAATCTGCCGTTCCGCGCTACGCCGGAGTCCAGATGCAATCGATTTCCACGCCATGATCCTTGACTTGCGTCAGGTGCGGGCGTAGCCTTCCGCATTCCGCTGCCGCTCAGCGTCGCAGCATCCTCGTCTTCATTCCGCGCGCGTCGTCTGGCTTTTATATCGCCGCCGGTTCTCTGGTCGTCAGTTTCGTCTCGTGCGCCAAAGGCCTTTTACTCGAAAGGAGCCTCCGTTATGCGCCGGACCCTGTCGGTGGGATTGACCTGGTTGTTGCTCAGCGTGCCAGCCTTCGCGCAAACCCTCGGGACGATTACCGGGGAAGTGAAAGACTCCACTGGCGGCGTGGTGCCCGGCGCCACGGTGACCGTAACGAACAAGGCCACCAATGCCACCCGGACGACCCAGAGCAATGCGGTCGGACTGTACGACTTCCCCGCGCTGCAGCCCGGCACCTATATGGTGAAGAGCGAGCTCGAGGGCTTCCGCACGGTCGAGCGCGAGGTCGAAGTGCAGGTCCAGCAGACGGTGCGCGTCAACTTCGCGCTCGAGTTGGGCACCATCTCCGAGATGGCGACGGTGACCGGCGTCTCGCCGCTGGTCGAAACCAGCAACGCGACGGTCGGCACCGTGATCGAGAACCGGCGGATCGTCGAGCTGCCGCTGAACGGGAGGAACTACCTCTCGCTCGTGGCGCTCAGCCCGAACGTCAGCGCCGAGTTCGCCGGCGCCGGCCAGGCCGGCGATCGGCAGGGCGGCACCCGCGCCAACCAGCAGCTGTCGATCTCGGGGCAGCGGCGCGAGTTCAACTACTACACGCTCGACGGCGTCGACAACACCGACGTCAACTTCAACACCTACATCTTCCTGCCGTCGGTCGACGCGCTCGAGGAGTTCAAGGTGCAGACCGGTGTCTACTCGGCCGAGTTCGGGCGCGAGGCGAGCCAGGTGAACGTCGTCACCAAGTCGGGTACCAATGCCCTGCACGGCACGGTCTTCGAGTTCCACCGCGACGACGCGTTCGATGCGAGGCCGTACGCGTTCAACGCCCAGCAGGCGGCGGCACCGAAGGCGCCGTTCAAGTGGGACCAGTACGGCTACACCGCCGGCGGTCCGGTGTGGCGCAACAAGTTCTTCTTCATGTCGAACTTCGAGGGCTACAAGGACGACAAGCAGTT
>Ga0207701_10000349_pt1 | contig 47254 bp, 29 predicted proteins | sample KBSSwiSSwithPhiX_FD_184294 | JGI IMG/M metagenome (GOLD analysis project Ga0207701, IMG submission 184294) | Switchgrass rhizosphere bulk soil microbial communities from Kellogg Biological Station, Michigan, USA, with PhiX - S5 (SPAdes) (version 2) | ecosystem: Environmental > Terrestrial >... | reverse complement strand
CCTTCCCGAACGATCCCGAACGTTCCCGAACGATCCCGAACGATCTTGAACGTTTTTACGTTTCAGACATCCAGCTACGCGAGAGCCAGCTGCGATAGAGTAGCGGCGCTCATTTGCGGAGGAGATGATGACGACTCTGCGGCTGGTCCGTTGCCTGATGATCCCCGGTTTTGCGGCGGCCCTCGGCTCCGTGGCTGTCGCCGAGACGCACAAGCTCGCTCCAACGCCCAAGACGGTCACCTGGGGCTACTTCGATGCGAAGACGCCGCCGGTGCTTCGCGTGAAGTCCGGCGATACGGTCGACATCGAAGCGCTCGTGGCGGCTGCTCCGCGGCAGCTCGAGGCGGCGGGCGTGCCGCGCGAGAAGATCCAGCAGGCGCTCGTCGACATCGATCGCGAGGTGACCGAGCGCGGCGAGATCCCGCACATCCTGACCGGCCCCATCTACGTCGAGGGCGCCGAGCCGGGTGATGTGCTCGAAGTCAGGATTCTGTCCGTCGACCTGACGATCCCCTACGCGGTGACGTTCTTCATGCCCGGCCGCGGATTCCTGCCCGACGAGTTCCCGTACTTCCACGCCAGATCCATCCCGCTCGACATGAGCCGCAAGGTCGCGGATTTTGCGCCCGGCATTGCCGTGCCGGTCCGGCCATTCTTCGGCGTGATGGGCGTGGCGCCGCCGCCGCTGAGCGGGCGCATCAGCAGCGGTCCGCCGTGGGTGCACACCGGCAACATGGACAACAAGGAGCTCGTCGCCGGCAGCACGCTCTACATTCCCGTGCACGCCTCCGGCGCGCTGTTCTCCGTGGGCGACGGTCATGCTGCGCAGGGCGATGGCGAAGTATGCGTGACGGCGATGGAAACGTCGCTCCGCGGCACGTTCCAGCTGATCGTACGCAAGGACATGAAGCTGGACTGGCCGCGCGCCGAGACGCCCACTGACTACATGACGATGGGATTCAATGAGAACCTGACGGACGCCACCAGGATCGCCGTTGAGCAGATGATCGATCTGCTCATCAAGGACAAGCACCTCGATCGCTCGTCGGCGTACGTGCTCGCGAGCAACGCGATGAACCTGCGCATCACGCAGCTGGTGGACGGCAAGGTCGGCGTCCACGCGCTAATGCCAAAGGCAATCTTCAGGTGATCTCGCAGGGCATCCCCTGACACGTTGCGATCCTGAAGACGAGGAGGAACCACAGATTGCACAGATTCCACAGATCAGGACTGACTAACTGGCACGGCTCGACGGGGCCGGCCGCGCAGCGTCACACGCACGCCTTCGCCGCGCTGCCCGTGGAGCCATCAGTGGATCCAATCGGTGCCATCTGCGCAATCTGTGGTTCGCCTTCCTCCGTGTTCTCCGTGGCTCCGTGGCGAATTCCTCCGTGCCTTTGAGGCGATCTGAGGCGATAGAATGCGTCGCATGCGACTGATAACCGCGTTCCTTGCGCTCTCCGTGGCAATCGCGGGCGGCTTGATGCGATCCGAAGCACAGCCGCAGGCCGTCCCCGCCCACGATTATCCCGTCAGGCCCGTGCCATTCACGGCGGTGCAGGTCACCGATCAGTTCTGGGCGCCGCGCATCGAGATCAATCGCACCGTCACCATCCCGTTCGCTTTCGGCAAGAACGAAGAGACCGGAAGGGTCGGAAACTTCCAGCGCGCCGCCGCGGTCCTGCAGGGACATCCGCCGGCCGACCTCAAGCCGCCGGGTTATCCATTCGACGACACGGACATCTACAAGGTGCTCGAAGGCGCCAGCTACACCCTGAGCGTCAAACCGGATCCGAAGCTCTCAGGCTATCTCGATGGCCTGATCGAGACGATCGCCGCGGCACAGGAGAAGGACGGCTACCTGTACACGACGCGCACCATCGACCCGCTGCATCCGCATCCGTGGGCCGGGGCCTCGCGCTGGGTCAACGAGACCGACCTCAGTCACGAGCTCTACAACCTCGGGCACCTCTACGAAGCGGCCGTCGCGCATTATCAGGCGACGGGGAAGCGCTCGCTGCTCGACGTGGCGCTTCGCACCGCCGATTTGCTCGTCGCCACCTTCGGCCCTGACAAGCGGACGATCTGGCCGGGGCACCAGATCACCGAGATGGGCCTTGCGAAGCTCTATCGCGTGACGGGGAACGAGCAGTACTTGTCGCTCGCGAAGTTCATGCTGGACGTCCGCGGCCCGGGCAACCTGCCGAGAGCAGGAAACACGTACAACCAGTCGCAGGCCCGGGTGGTGGACCAGACCGAGGCGGTGGGCCATGCAGTCCGCGCGACGTACATGTATTCGGGCATGGCGGACGTCGCGGCGCTCACGGGCGACCAGTCCTACGTCCAGGCCATCGATCGCATCTGGCGCAACGTTGTCGAGCGGAAGCTGTACGTGACCGGCGGCATCGGCGCGCGTGACGAGGGCGAAGCGTTCGGCGACGACTACGAGCTGCCGAACATGAGCGCGTACAACGAGACGTGCGCCGCGGTCGGCAACGACTACTGGAACCAGCGCCTGTTCCTGCTGCACGGCGACGGCCGCTACATCGACGTGCTGGAGCGGACGCTCTACAACGGGCTGCTCTCCGGCGTCTCCCTGGACGGCAAGGCCTTCTTCTACCCGAACCCGCTGGAGTCGAACGGCCAGCACGAACGAAGCCCCTGGTTCGGCGTTGCGTGCTGTCCCGGGAACATCACGCGGTTCCTGCCGTCGATGCCAGGCTACATCTACGCGCGGCGGGGGGACTCGGTGTACGTGAATCTGTTCGTCGGCAGCACGGCCGACATTCCTCTCGACGCCGGCCACGTGCGCGTGACGCAGGACACGCGCTACCCGTGGGACGGCGACGTGCGGCTGACGCTGGCGCCGGCCGCGCCGGGACGCTTCACGTTGCGGCTGCGCGTGCCCGGCTGGGCGCGGAACGAGGCGTCGCCTGGCGATCTCTATCGGTTCGCGGATACGTCAGCCGAACCGGTGACACTGACGGTGAACGACAGGCCAGTGGCGGTGACCGTGGATCAAGGTTACGCGGTGGTAACGCGCGACTGGGCCGCTGGCGATCGCGTGCTGCTGCATCTACCGATGCCGGTGCGCCGCGTCCGTGCGGCCGATCCCGTCGCCGCCGACCGCGGCCGAATTGCGCTCCAGCGCGGCCCGATCGTGTACGCGGCCGAATGGCCCGACAACCCGCAGGGGCACGTGCGCAACCTGTTGCTGAAGGACGGTGCGCCGCTCGCCGCGGAGTTCCGGCCTGGCTTGTTGAACGGCGTCGAGGTGATCACGGGAACCGCTGCCGGCTACGTGACGGAGCCCTCCGGCAAGGTCGTGAAGCGCGAGCAGCCATTCGCCGCGATTCCGTACTTCGCGTGGGCCAATCGCGGGGCCGGTGAGATGGCGGTATGGATCCCCGATGCCGAGAGCTCCGTGCGAGCGCTTCCCGCGCCCACGCTCGCCTCGACGAGCCAGGTCGCGGTGTCTTCCGGACGCGGAGAGCGGGCTGTCAACGATCGGGCCGTCCCCTCGTCGTCGTACGACCAGTCGGAAGGCTTCTTCCACTGGTGGCCGCACAAGGGCACCACCGAGTGGCTCGAGTACGCGTTTCCCCATCCGTCCAGCGTGTCGGAAGCGACTGTGTACTGGTACGACGATACCGGCCACGGCGAGGTGCGAGTCCCTGCATCGTGGCGCATCCTCTACAAGGACGGCGGCGAATGGAAACCGGTCTCCGCCCTTTCGCCCTATGGCGTGGCGAAAGACGCGCCGAATCGCGTGCAGTTCGCGAAGGTGACGACCTCGGCACTCAGATTGGAAGCGACGCTCCAGCCTACGTGGTCGGGCGGCGTGCTCGAGTGGACTGTCCAATAAGTGTGTTAGGCGAATCGTCGCCCGCGTGACACCATGGGTCCATGGACGTCGAACGCCTGGCCAACGCACTCTCAACCGGCGCGCTGCTGGACGTTCTCAAGAAAGAATGCGGCGGGTTCGACCTTCTGCATCACTGGCAGCAGGGCGAGTTTCACCAGGACCTCGTCCTGTCGGTGAAGGAACAGCACGGCCTGCCGGGCCCGATCCTCGTGGTCTCCACCAACGGCAATGCCGGCGTCAAGGAAGTCCTCTGCCTCGATAAAGTGCCGACGGAAGGCGCGCTCTGGCACAGCCGTTGTCCGGACATCGTCGAATTCACCGGTGAGATGCCCATGGTTCTGGCTGTCGCGCGAACGCGGCACTGGTTCGACCCGACGGGCCTGCTCGCCGCAGACGCGCGCAGCGAGTACCGCGAAGAGTTTCGCGAGCGTCAGCCGGGCGGCGGCTGGCGACTGAAGACCACATAACAACAGCCGCGCTCACCTCTCCAGGCTAGCCACGTGTGGCGACGGGGCTTCAGCCCGCGCTCCGCCACTTGGCGAATGGCGCGCCGCATGTCACGATGCACGCGCATGAACGACTTCGACCGCCTGATCGATCGCTGGCGCCTCGTCGTGAATCACACCACTGTCGAGTTGTCTGAGGTCGACGATGCCGCGGCGCGACGCAGGCCCGCGCCGGGGAAGTGGTCGATCAAGGAAATCATCGGTCACTTGATCGACTCGGCCTCGAACAACCATCGCCGGTTCGTCGAGGCGCAGGGCAAAGACGATCTGATCTGTCAGGGCTACGCGCAGGACGACTGGGTGCAGTTCCAGCGGTACCAGGACGCGCCGCTGACCGACCTGCTTGGCCTCTGGGCCGCCTACAATCACCACCTCGCCCGCGTCGTCGAAACGACGCCCGGAGCTGTGCTCGAGCAGGTGCGGACGAAGCACAACCTCGACGAAGTGGCATGGCAGACGGTGCCGCGTAACGAGCCGGTTACGCTGGCGTACTTCGTCCGTGACTACGTCGGACACTTCGAGCACCACCTCGCGCAAATCCGCGCGCTCCTCCCTCGCGGAGAGGCCTCATGAGATTCCGATTCGGCGCGATACTCGTCACGGCCCTGTGCGCATCTTCATGCACGGCCCCTCGCCCCGCACCGCCGGCGGTCGAATCGACCGAGGTCCTGAAGATCGAATCCGGCTTCGTGGACGCCAACGGCGTCCTCATCTACTACGAGGCGCTCGGCCGCGGACAGCCACTGCTGATCCTGCACGGCGGTCCGGGCGCGTCACACGACTACTTCCTGCCGTATCTGCTGCCACTCGCTCGCACCAACCGCGTCGTGTTCATCGACGAGCGTGGCTCGGGGAAGTCCGAGAAGCTGGAAGATGCGAAGGGCTACACCGTCGAGAACATGGTCGAAGACGTCGAGGCGGTCCGGCAGCACTTGAACCTCGGGAAGATGAATCTGCTGGGCCATTCATACGGCGGCGTCCTGGCCGAGGCCTACGCGTTGAAGTATCAGGCCAACCTTGCGCACCTGATTCTCGGCAGCACGTTCCACAGCACGAAGGCGCTGAACGAGGTGTTCCGCCGGATGAAGGCGAACATGACGCCGGAGCTGCGCAACCGGATCGACGCGATGGAGAAGGCGGGGCTCTTCGGCCATGGCAGATCGTACGAGCAGGGCCGCTACACGACGGACTACATGGTCGCGGCGTGGGGCGAAGGCTACTTCCCGTATGTCTATCGACGCCGCCCGGACGCGGGGTACGACCCCACCAACACGGCCGGCATGGCCTGGGACCTGTACCGCGAGATGTGGGGCTCTCATGGCGAGTTCATCGTCGACGGCAATCTCGTCTCGGTTGAGTACGCTGACCGGCTGGCGTCGATCACCGTTCCGACACTTATCACCGTCGGCGATCACGATCAGGTGGCGCCGTCGATCTCGGAGGTGATGCATACGTTGATCAAGGGTTCGACCTTGAGCCTCATCCCGGAGTCCGGTCACATGACGTTCGTCGATCAGCCGGCGCTGTACGTGAAGGTCGTCAACGACTTCCTGTCGCACTGAGCGCCGCCGGGCCGTGACGCTCCAGACCTGGCTTCTCTTCTGCGCCACCGAGACGCTGCTGTCGCTTACGCCCGGCCCGGCAGTGCTGCTCGTCGTCGGTCAGGCGCTAGGCCGCGGTGGCCGCGCAGGGCTCGTTGCGGCATGCGGCATCCTGAGCGCCAACGCGATGTACTTCGCCCTCTCGGCCACCGGTCTCGGCGCCATCCTGCTGGCGTCTTCGCAACTCTTCACGGCCATCAAGTGGCTGGGTGCGATCTACCTGATCATCGTCGGGCTTCAGATGATCGTGCGGCCGGAGAGGCTGGTGGAGGATGCTGGAAGCCCGACTCCTGGCGGGCACAGCCTCTCTGCACCAGTGGAGCAGGACTTCAGTCCTGCTCGCCAGGGGCGCTCCAGTTTCTGGCGCGGCTTCGTCACGCAGGCTGCGAATCCGAAGGCGCTCGTGTTCTTCACCGCGCTGCTGCCGCAGTTCATCCAGCCTTCCGCGGGCGTGCCGATGCAGATACTGATTCTCGGCGCCAGCTCGATCGTGCTGGAATTCGGTGTGCTCGGCCTTTACGTCGCAGCATCGACGCGAGCCCGCCGCTGGACGAAAGCGCCTGGATGGTCCGCGGCGCTTCAGCGTTCAGCCGGCGGGCTGCTGGTCATTGCCGGCGCACGGCTGGCCGTTACGGAACGGGCGGGAGTACCCTGAGCCCGTGCGGGGTGCCTGGTGCTGCGTGCCAAGTACGGTGCTTAGTGCCTTGTGCTGAGTATGAGCGTCAGGCTGCACCCGGCACGCAGCACGGCACCTCAGCACCAAGCACCGCACTCAACACCTAGCACATAGCACCGCACCTAGCACCCAGCACGAGGCACGGACCGCGTACTATGAGTACTTCGCCCTCTCCCTTGGCCACCAGACACGCGCGTGCGTGGCTGACGCTGGTCGTGATCCTCGCGCTGCACGTCACCGACGAGGCGCTCACTGACTTCCTGTCTGTCTACAACCCGATCGTCCTGCAGCTGCGTGCGGCATGGTCCTGGTTCCCGATGCCGACATTCACCTTCGGCCCTTGGCTCGGGGGCCTCATCGTCCTGGTGATCGTGCTCGCGCTCGTCACGCCAGGCATTCGCGCCGGCGGCGGACTCGCGACGGCCGGCTCGTTCGTGTTCGGAGTGCTGATGTTCATGAACGGCGTCGGCCACCTCGCCGGCTCCGTCTACTTCGGCCGTTGGCTGCCCGGCGCGACGACGGCGCCATTGCTGCTGGCAGGAAGCGCGTGGCTGCTGCGAACGACGTGGCGGCGGGTGCGGTCGACCTGACTGGGATTACGCCTGCAGCCGGTAGCTGCCTCCGGCCTCGGTCGTGAACTCCAGTGTCGTGCCCGTCGGCGCCGCCACCCTGGGCAATTGCGCGCCTGCTGCGACGATCGGCTGAGCGACCGCGTGCACGCGATAGAACGGGTTGGCGCTTGGACCGGACGCGTGGCGCGCGGATACGCCAGTCACGGTGAAAGGAGCGGCAGATCGGACGCGGCAGACGCCGCCGAGCCTCGATCGGATCGCGACGTTCCCCACCGTTCCGCCGGCCCACTCCATGTCCAGCTCGAATCCGCCGCGCGCTCGAAGTCCCGTCACCTTTCCGGCAGGCCACGCCGACGGCAGGGCGGGCAGCAGATCGATCACGCCCGCGTGGCTCTGCACCAGCATCTCGACGATGCCCGAGACGACACCGAAGTTGCCGTCGATCTGGAAGGGCGGATGGGCATCGAAAAGATTCGCGTAGACGCCTCCTCCGACGACGCTGACCCGTGTGACTTCGACCAGGCGCAGCAGATTCGACAAAAGGCGATAGGCGTGGTCTCCGTCTCGCAGCCGCGCCCAGGCGTTGACCTTCCACGCGAGACTCCACCCGGTCCCGCCATCACCACGCAGTTCCAGCGCCTTGCGCGCGGCTGCGAAGAGTTCGGGCGCCTGTTCCGGGGTGATCTGGCGGCCGGGGAAGAGGCCGAAGAGAAACGAGATGTGCCGGTGCTCTGTCTCCGCCGGCTTGAAGTCGTCGAACCACTCCTGCATCGCGCCGTTGCCGTTGACGTGATACGGCAGCAGCTTCGCCCGCGCGTTCTCGAGCGCGTTCGCGAAGGGCGGCGTGTCAATTTTCAGCACGTCGATGGCGTCGAGCAGGTTCGTAAACAGATCCCAGATGAGCGCCAGGTCCATCGAACACGCCTGGCTCACCGCCGCCTGCCTGCCGTCGGGCAGCACGAACTTGTGCTCGGGCGACGTGGACGGCGCCGTGACGAGCTGGCCTTTGCCGTTGTCGATGAGCCAGTCGAGGCAGAACTCTGCGGCGCTCTTCATCACCGGATACGCGCGCGACGCCAGGAACTCGCGATCGCCGCCGTACGCATAGTGCCACCACAGGTGCTGCGCCAGCCACGGAGCCGCCATCGGCCACGACGCCCACACGGGATCGCCGCCGCCGTAGTCGCCGACCGGCGCGGACTGACGCCACAGGTCGGTGTTGTGGTGCGCGCACCAGCCCGTAGCGCCGTAGTTCGTGCGCGCGGTCTTCGCACCGGTCACCGCGAGGTCGCCGATCATGTCCAGCAGCGGGCCGTGCATCTCGGCGAGGTTCGCCGACTCGGCGTGCCAGTAGTTCATCTGCGCGTTGATGTTCAGCGTGTAGTTCGAGCTCCACGGCGGCCGGACCTGGTCGTTCCAGATACCCTGAAGGTTCGCCGCCTGGGTGCCGGGCCGGCTGCTGGCGGCGAGCAAGTAGCGCCCGTACGCGAAGAGCAGCGAGACGAGATGCGGATCTTTCGCACCATGGGTGACGATGCGTTCGTCGGTGGGGACATCTTTAGCGGCAGTCGAGGCGACGAGGTCGAGCGATACGCGATCCATCAACGCTGCGTGGTCGGCGATGTGCGCCGCCTTCAGATCATCCCAGGATGAGCGCGCCGCGCGATCGATTCGCTCGGACACGATTGGCGAAGGGTCACGTCCCTGTAGTCCCGGCGACTTGTCGAAGCCATTGAAGCTCGTGGCCGTCGACAGAAGCAGCAGGACTTCGTCGGCCCCCGCGATCCGCAGTCCGTCGCGCTCGACGCTGACCGAGCCGCCTTTCGGCGTCGCGCGCACTCTCGTCTCGAAGCGCATGCCAGCGTCGCCGTATTGCACCGGGTCGGCGCCGTCGTGGTAGCTCGGATCGGCGTGTGATGGCGCCTGCCCGATCAGGCGCAGATCGCCCGCGGCCCCTGCCGTATGCGAGCGGTGCGGGCTCGTCAGCGACGCGAGAAACGAGAGTCGCCCGGGATGGTCAGCCGTGAGCCTGATCGCGATCAGCTGGCCTGGATGGCTCGAGAACGCTTCGCGTGTGAAGGTGGTGTCGCCGACCCTGTAGCTCACACGCGCGATGCCGGTTCTCAGATCCAGCTCGCGGCGGTACGCGCGGCCGACGTCGCCGTGCTCGAAAGTCAGGCTGACATCGCCCAGCGGCTGATAAGACTCCGTATAGGGTCCCATCATCTGCTTCGAGAACGCGTCGGCCTCGGCGTACTGCCCCGCGAAGATGGCCTTCCGGATCTTCGGCAGGACGTCCTTCGCTTTCGGGTTGTCCCAGTTGCGCGGGGCCCCGGACCACAGCGTGTCGTCGTTCAGCTGCAGGCGCTCGCGTCCGACGCCGCCGAACACCATCGCGCCAAGCGATCCGTTGCCGATCGGTAGCGCCTCGACCCACGCGTTCGCGGCGTTCGAGTACCAGAGGAGTAGTGTGGACTGTGCCCTTTCCCTGACGAGAGGGACAGTCCCCAGCGACTGTGCCTCGGCGGCTGCGAGGGCGATCGGGGACTGTCCCCCTTCCCCCACGAGAGGGACAGTCCCCAACGTCGCGAGCGTCTGGATGAACCGTCGTCTTGTAAAGGCGTCCAGGGATCTCGATGTGTTCATGCGGCGGTCTGTCTGGTCGGTACGCCAGCGCGTCGGGACTGCAGCAGCAAGTCGATCCCTGCGATCCGTTCCGTGCGAAATGCCATCACGACAACCACCGCAGCCAGCTCGATCAGGTTCTTGCTCACGAGCAGGTAAGTGCCTTCCTGCCCGGTGACGGGCACGCCGGTGGTGGGGATCGCGGAGAGATAGAAGAGAGACAGCATGACGATTGCGATCAGGCAGCCGAGTCGCGTGAAGAGCCCCAGTGTCAGGGACAGTCCCACCAGCAGCAGTCCGGCCGGCACCGCGCGATCTATCCAGGGAGTGAGGCTCGACGTGCCGAGTGAGTGGAAGACGCCGGCGAGCGGGCCCGTCGCCGCGCCGAGATAGCCGGCGGCGCTCCAGCGGGCGAGCGGCACACCGGCCCGCGTCCATCCGGGCAGCAGCAGCTTGAAGTACGCCTCGTACAGGAAATGCCAGCCGATGAGCGTGCGCAGCACCACGAGGCCGACCGCCTGCAGACGCGACATGTAATGGCCTACGTCCGCGCGACCGGCGCTGGAAGGATCTCGACGCGCGACTTCTTCGTGACCGCCTCGACGGCGGCGATGCAGGCCCTCGCGGATCCCATTGCGCGATCGGGCCCGCACAGCAGAGGATGCGCGGTGCGGACGGTCGAGCAGAACCCGGAGATCTCGTTGCGGTACGCCAGCAGCCGGTCGCCCGTCGACGTCGCGCCTGCCTGGCCTCGCCCCGCGGCGTCGGCCACGCGGCTCTCCGACGCCTCGAGTGCCGGTCCGGGCCCCTTCGGGGTCACCTCGATGCTGGTCGCAGGCTTGCCTGTGCCCTCATCGAACAGGTACGCCTCGGCCTCACCCTGCAGGATGAGCGTGCCCTTCGTGCCGAAGAACGCCTCGTAGTAGTGATCGAACGCGTTCGACTCGACCGACGAGAACACCGCGGTGCGTCCGTCGGCGTACTCCCACGTCACATAAACGTGGTCGGGCACTTCGCGTCCGTCCTTCCACCTGTAGACACCGCCGGTGCCCATCACCGACGTCGGCTCCGCCGCGAAAAACCAGTTGACGATGTTCAGCTCGTGGCTGGCGAGCTCGGCGATGAGACCGCGCGAGTAGCGGTTGTAGAGCCGCCAGTTCCACAGGTGCTCGAAATCCGGGTAGCCCCACTTCGACGGGTTGTAGTCTTTCGACGGCGGCGTGCCCTGACGCCGCCAGTTCCCGTTGCGATGCCACGCGATGCGCGACATGTAGACGTCGCCCAGCAGGCCCGCCTTGACGATGCCGTCGTAGGCGGCCTGATACATCTGGTTGTAGTTGCGCTGGTAGCCGATCTCGAGGACGCGGCGATTGTCGAGCGCCGCCTGGCGCATCTTCAGGCAGCCGGCCTCGTCCCACGCCATCATCTTCTCGCAAAGCACGTGCTTGCCGGCGGCCATGCACGCGGAGGCTACGTCGGCGTGCGCCCAAAGCGGGACGGCAATGACGACCGCCTCGATGTCCTCGTGGCGGATCATGTCCTCCCACTCGGTGTAGTGCTTCGCTGCGGGTCGCTTCGTCTTGGCGAGGACTTCGTCGGCCTTCGTGAGCTGATCGGGATTGATGTCGGCGAGCGCGAGGACCTGCGCGTAGGCGGGATCGACCTGTGCCAGCAGCACTCGGCCTTCGCCGCCGAGCCCGATGAAGCCGACTCTGACGGGTCCGCCCCGGACAGGCCCTTTCAGCGCCGCGGCTGTTCCGAGCCCTGCCAGTGCCGGGACACCAGCCACCGCTTTCAGGAAGTTCCGTCGTCCGATCGTCTGCTGTTCAGGAGTCAGCTGCACCTGGCGCCTCGTCGAATCAGCGGCATTCTATTCGCCACGGAGCCACGAAGGACACAGAGAATTTGTGCCACGGAGGCGCGGAGGACACGGAGAAGCGGCTCGTCACGCCAAACGGCCGCTGCGCGGCCGTGCCCGTCGAGCCCGTGCTCCCTGACATCGCCTCTGACCGTGCGGGCGCGAACCTCGGATGTTCTCCGCGTTCTCCGTATCTCCGAGGCAAAAATTCTCCGTGGCGATCAGGCGTCGACGACGGCGCCCATGTACCGGCCCACGACAAGCGGCCGGTTGCTGCCATCGTCAGGCGTGATCAAAGCGAGCGTGCCGGGATGAGAGTCGCAATACTTGCGGGCCAGATCGAGGCCGCCGACGAAGAACGCGGTGGCGAGTGCGTCGGCCGTGGCGGCGTCCGCGGTGACGACCGACGCGCTGAGGACGCCAGCGGCGGGCCAGCCGGTGCGCGGGTCGATGACGTGGCCGTAGCGCGAGCCGTTGACCTCGATGAACTGCTCGCCCGCGCCGCTGGTACCGAGCGCGGCGTTGCGCAGGCGAAGGCCCGTCAGGCGCTGACGCTGCGGGCCGCCCATCACGTCCACGCGCCAGCCGCGATCGGGGCCGCCGAGGGCGATGACGGAACTGCCGCCGGCGGAAACGAGCGCATGCCGAACGCCCCGGCGCCAGAGCGCCGCGCCGATGGCCTGGACGGCGAACCCCTTGCCGATTGCGCCGAGGTTGAGGGCCATGCCGGCGCGATCGAGCGCCGCTGTTCGAGCGGCGGCGTCGAGTGTCAGGTGTCGAAGCCCGACGAGCGCGCAGGCGGAGGCGATCTCGTCATCCGATGGCAGCCGACCCTCGCGCCGGAGAAAACCCCATGCACGACTGAGGGGCGTCGAGGTGATATCGAACGCTCCACCAGTGGCGAGACTGAGGTCGCTGCAGCGCGTCAGCAGATCGAGGACCTCGTCGGCGACTTCGACAACGCCCGTTCCCGCGGCGCGGTTGATCTGCGAGATGGCGCTCGACTCGCGGAAGACCGACAGCAGTTCCTCGAGCCGGTCCGCTTCCTCCAGCGCGTCGCGTGCCGCGGCGATGTCGGCGGCATGCTCGCCGGGCAGCGTGACCTCGAACCGGCAGGCCATCGCACGGCGATGGACACGGATGTAATGCGCGGTCGCGGCATCCTCGTCGGCGCCCCAGGCAATGGAGAGCAGCGCGCGACGCGAGAGACCGCCGGGTGGAGTTGGAGGTGGATCGAAGGCGCGCGAGGCCACGGGCACGCTCCGGGGGATAACTGCAGCAACCGTACGGCGAATGCCAATCGTCCGTCAAGAAGACGTGGCGATTTTAATAGAAAGTAGGCGGTAAAGTGGGCCGATGGCCCATGGACCTATGGACCTGAATAGAATGACCCCCGGAGGGCTCCCTGATGATCGGCATGGATCGGCCGCGCGCCGCGCGCGACCTGCTGCCGAAGATCGAACACCTGTTCACCCTGTCGGCCGGCAAGATTCGGGCGCTGGAACACCGCTGGCGCCCGTCTGACGGCGCACCGGTCTTCACCGTCAGGGGCCGCTACGAGGCCCGCGGGTGGACGGAATGGACCCAGGGCTTCCAGTTCGGGTCCGCCATCCTGCAGTTCGACGCCACGGGCGACCGCGCCTTCCTCGATCTGGGCCGGTCGAGGACTGTCGAGCGAATGGCGCCCCACGTCTCGCACACCGGCGTGCACGACCACGGCTTCAACAACGTCAGCACCTACGGCGCGCTGTGGCGGCTCGGGCGTGAGGGCCGCATCGAGTCCGGCGAGTGGGAGCGCGCGTTCTACGAGCTGGCGCTGAAGGTGAGCGGCGCGGTCCAGGCCAGCCGCTGGACGACGATCCCAGGCGGCGGATTCATCCACTCGTTCAATGGCGCGCAGTCGTTGTTCGTGGACACAATCCGATCGCTGCGAGCGCTCGCCCTGGCGCATCGTCTCGGGCATCGCCTGTCCGGTGAGCAGGACGTGCAGGTGAGCCTGCTCGAGCGGCTCGCGCAGCACGCGAAGGCCACAGCCGATTTCAATGTCTACTACGGCCGCGGGCGCGATCACTATGACGTGCGCGGGCGCACGGCGCACGAGAGCCTGTTCAATCCTGCCAACGGATCCTATCGCGGGCCGAGCAGCCAGCAGGGCTACTCGCCTTTCACCACGTGGACGCGGGGCCTCGCATGGGCGATGCTCGGGTTCGCCGAGCAGCTCGAGTTCCTCTCGACGCTGGACGACGCCGAGCTCGCGCCGCTTGGAGGCGGCGCCGCGGTCGAAGGCTGGATGCTCGAGGCCGCCCGCGCGACATCGGACTACTACATCGAGATCGCGGCCGCCGATGGCGTGCCGTACTGGGATGCGGGGGCGCCGTGCCTCACCTCGCTCGGTGAGTGGCGAAGCCGGCCCGCGGATCCCTTCAACGAGTTCGAGCCGGTGGACAGCTCCGCCGCCGCCATCGCAGCGCAGGGGCTGCTGCGAATGGCGCGCGTGCTCACGACTCGCGGCGAGGATGGCCGACGCTACGAGCAGGCGGGGCTGACGGTGCTCGACACGCTGCTCGACGCCTCCGGACCGTATCTCTCGTCCGATCCGGCGCACGAAGGTCTGTTACTGCATTCCATCTACCACCGGCCCAACCGCTGGGACCACGTGCCGGAGGGCTCGAACATTCCGCGCGGTGAATCGAGCCAGTGGGGCGACTACCACCTGCGCGAGGCCGCCCTCTACGTCCAGCGAGTCGCCAGGGGTGAGCAGTACCTCACGTTCTTCGGCCCCGCCGACGGAGCCGGCGCATGACCACTCGCGGGACCGACAGGCGTCCGGTGGCGCTCGTCACGGGCGGCACGCGCGGGATCGGGCTCGGAATCGCGCGCACCCTCGCGGCCCGCGGCTGGGACCTCGCGCTGGCGGGGCTCCGCATGGCCGGGGACGTGCAGCCGACGGTGAATGCCCTGAAGGACGAGGGCGTCGACGTGATCTATGTCGAAGCGGACGTCGCCAACCCCGGGCATCGCGAACGGCTCGTCGAGCGCGTCGAGGCCCACTACGGCCGCCTGAACGCGCTCGTCAACAACGCCGGCCGCGCGCCGCGCGTGCGGGCGGACCTGCTGGAGGCAACCGAAGCGAGCTTCGAAGAGGTGCTTCGCACGAACCTTCAGGGCCCGTATTTCCTTACACAGCGCCTGGCGCCTTTGCTCATCGAACGCAAGCACGCGGCGCCGGACGAGCCGTCGGCGATCGTGTTTGTGTCGTCCATCTCGGCGACGATGATTTCGCCGAATCGCGGTGAGTACTGCGTGAGCAAGGCGGGCCTCGCGATGGCGGCCAGCCTGTTCGCTGTCCGCCTGGCGCCTCACAAGGTGGCGGTGTTCGAGGTGCGGCCCGGAGTGATCGCCACGGACATGACCGCCGGCGTGAAGGAGATGTACGACGAACGAATCGCGAACGGCCTGATCCCCGCCAATCGCTGGGGCACGCCGGAAGACGTCGGGAAAGTGGTGGCGGCGCTGGTGGGCGGCGACGTGGCGTACGCCACGGGCTCGGTGGTGCACGTCGACGGCGGGCTGGCGATTCCAAGATTGTGACCCATTCGGCGTAGGGCCGAGCTTCACCTCGGACTAGTACGTAGGGCCGAGCTTTAGCTCGGCCTGCGTGACAGGAGATCGCGATGATGACCGCCACACGATCGCTCGCGCTGGCGCTCGCGGCGCTGCCGGCGGTGCTCGTCGCCGCGGGCGGCGCGCCCGGAGAGGAGTCCACGTCGATGCCCGTGCGCTTCATGACGCTCGATCCCGGGCACTTTCACGCCAGCCTGGTCCAGAAGGAAATGTATCCGGGCGTCGTCTCGCCGCGCGTCGACGTTTACGCCCCGGTAGGCACCGACCTGGTCGAGCACCTCGGCCGCATCACCGCGTTCAACATGCGGAAGGACGCGCCGACGTCGTGGCAGCTCGAGATTCACACGGGGCCCGACTTCTTCGAGCGCATGCTCAAGGAGCACCCCGGCAACGTCGTGGTCTTCTCGGGACGCAACCAGGGGAAGATCGAGCGGATCGCGGCGTCGGTGCACGCCGGGCTGAACGTGCTCGCCGACAAGCCGTGGATTCTGAAGTCGCAGGATCTGCCCGCGCTCGAGAAGGCGCTGGCCGAGGCCGACGCCAAGGGCGTCGTCGCCTACGACATCATGACCGAGCGGTTCGAGGTGACCAGCCAGCTGCAGCGCGAGCTGGTGAACGACAAGGACGTGTCGGGCGGCATCGAGCGCGGAACATCGGAGCGGCCCGCCGTGTACATGGAGAGCATCCATCACCTGATGAAGGTGGTGGCCGGCGCGCCGAACATCCGGCCGGCCTGGTTCTTCGACACCGCGCAGCAGGGCGAGGGGATGAACGACATCGGCACGCACCTCGTGGACCTGGTGCAGTGGACGCTGTTTCCGGAGCAGGCGATCGACTACAAGGCCGACATCGAGGTCCTGTCAGCGCAGCAGTGGCCGACGTCGATTACAGAGGCCGACTTCAAGAAGGTGACCGGCGGCCAGAGTTTTCCGGCGAGCGTGCAGGCGAAGGTCCAGAACGGCGCGCTCCAGTACGACTGCAACACCATCACGTCGTACACGCTGCGCGGCGTCCACGTGAAGCTGAACGTGATCTGGGACTGGGAAGCGCCCGCCGGGGCCGGCGATCGCCACTTCGCCATCTATCGCGGCAAGACCGCGGCGGTCGAGGTCCGGCAGACCAAGGCCGATGGCTACAGGGCCGAGCTGTACGTCGTGCCGAATCCCGGCGCCGACGTCGTCGCTGTACACGGCGCTGTCGAGCGGCGGCTCGCCTCGATCGCGACCACCTATCCGGCTGTGTCGTCGGAGCTCCGCGGCAAGGAGATTCACGTCGTGATTCCAGACAAGTTCCGCGACGGTCACGAAGCGCACTTCGCACGCGTCACCCGCAACTTCCTGGCGTATCTGCAGGATAGCTCGACGCTTCCGTCGTGGGAGCGGCCGAACATGCTGGCGAAGTACTACGTGACGACAACAGGGACAGAACTGAGCCATCAAAGCGCGCCACGGGTAGGCGAGAGGTTGGCGCCTCAGTAGTGCGAAGTTGGTTAACGACGTCCTTCAGACGTCTGTCAGATGTTCGACGCGGCCCGTGCTGTCGCCGATCGTTTCTTCTTTGACGCCAATCCGATCGAGCATCGTCAGATAGAAGTTGGTCATCGGCGTGTTCGTCGGATACACAAGGTGACGGCCCCCGAGCAGGCCCCCGCCGTGGCCGGCGACGACGACGGGCAGATCCTCGTGGGTGTGCTTGTTGCCGTCGGCGATGCCGCTGCCGTAGACGACGATGGAGTGATCGAGCAGCGTGCCGTCGCCATCGGGCGTGGCGGCGAGCTTCGCGATGAACTTCGCGAACAGCTCCATGTGCAGCACGTTCACCTTCGTCACCTTCTCGATCCACTCCGGGTTGTCGCGGTGGTGGGTGAGCGGGTGATGCGGATCGGGCACGCCGATCTCGGGATACGTGCGAAGGCTGCCCTCGCGACCGAGCATGAGCGTCGAGACGCGCGTCAGGTCGGCCTGGAACGCGATCGCCTGCATGTCGAACATCAGGGAGGCGTAGTCGGCGAAGAGAACCGGCACGCCGCTCGGCATCTCGAAGTCGGGCGTCACCTCCCGCGTGTCGCGCTCGGCGATCTCGACCCGGCGCTCGATCTCGCGCACCGACGTCAGGTACTCGTCCATCTTGCGGCGATCCGACGGCCCGAGCGAGCCGACCAGCGCGTTGGTGCGCTCGGCGACGACGTCCAGGATGCTCCGGCGCTCGCGGCGGCGGATCGCGCGCGTGGCCGGATCAAGCCCGGCATCGATCCCGCCGAAGAGCCGCTCGAACGCCAGCCGCGGGTTCGTCTCCGGCGGCATCGGCGAAGTCGGACTGCGCCACGAGAGGCTGTTCGTGTAGGCGCAACTGTAGCCGGAGTCGCAGTTGCCGACCGTGCGCGACTCGTCGCAGCCGAGCTCGATCGAGGGGTACCGCGTATCGCCGCCGATCGCGCCGGCGGCGATCTGATCGACCGACACGCCCGCCTGGATGTCGGCGCCCGCCGTCTTGCGCGGGTGGACGCCGGTCAGGTAGCACGCCGCGGCGCGCGCGTGATCGCCGGCGCCGTCGGCCAGGGCGTTCGCGTTCTGCTGCGCCAGGCCGGTGATGACCAGCGTGTGCTCGCGCAGTCCCTCGAGCGGCTTCAGGATGCGCGTGAATGCGAAGTCGCGTCCTCCAGCCGCCGGCGTCCAGGCCTCGAGCGTCACGCCGTTGGGGATGTAGGTGAAGGCGAGACGCGTCGGCGTCTGTTTCAGCGCGGGTGCCGCGAACGCCGGCGTCATCGCGTCGAGCATCGGCAGGGCGACGGCGGCGCCGAGGCCCTTCAGGAAAGTACGGCGAGGCAGGTGCTTGCCAATGACGATCATCGAATGGCGGCTCCCTGGCGCATCTGGAACGGCACGCTCTGCACGATCTCGGTCACAAGGCTCGAGAAACGATAGTCGTCGGCGGCCACTTTCCGCGCGATCGTCCGAACCACGCGATGGTCGCTCACGTCGAGCCCCCGGCCCAGCGCGTAGGTCAGCAGCTTGGCCGTGAGCGCCCGCGCGAAGGCATCGGGCTCCTCTTCCAGTATTTTGCCCAACTCCGTGGCGCCTGTGAACTGCCGGCCGCTGGGGAGCTGCCCCGTGGAATCAATGGGGAACTTGCCGTCTTCGGTCCGCCACTGGCCGATGCCGTCGAAGTTTTCGAGGCCGAAACCAAGTGGATCCATCCGGCGGTGGCACGAGGCGCAGGTGGGATCCTTGCGGTGCAGATCCATCTGCTGGCGCAGTGTCGTCGTGGTGCCTACGGCCGATTCGTCCAGTCGCGGCACCGTCGGGGGCGGGGGCGGCGGCGCGGCGTTCAGCAGGTTCTCGAGGACCCACTTGCCGCGAAGCACCGGCGAGGTTCGCGTCGCGTAGGACGACACCGTGAGCACGCTCGCCTGCATCAGCACGCCTTCGCGCGGCGTGCCGTGCAGGTCGACTCTCCGGAACTCCGGGCCAACGACTCCCGTCAGCCCGTAGTGGCGGGCGAGGCGTTCGTTGACGAACGAGTACTTCGCGTTCAGGAACTCCAGGATGCTGCGGTCCTCGCGAACGATCGTCGCGAAGAAGAGATCCGTTTCCTTCCGCATCGACTGGCGGAGGTAGTCCTCGAAGTCGGGGAACTTGTCGGAGTCGGGCTTGGCGGATTCGAGCGCGCGCGTCTGCAGCCACTGCCCGCCGAACTGCTCGACCAGCGCCTGGGACTTCGGATCGCGCAGCATGCGCGTGACCTGCGCGCGCAGCACGCCTGGCGCGCGCAGCTGATGCGCCGCCGCGAGCCGGCGCAACTCGGCGTCCGGCATGCTCGCCCACAGGAAGTACGACAGCCGCGTCGCCAGCTCGTAGTCCGACACGGGCTGCGGCGATCGGTCCGGAGAGGAGCGTGTCCTCTCGAGCCGGAACAGGAAGTCCGGTGAGACGAGGATGCCCTGCAGTCCCACGGCGACGCTCTGCTCGAACGACTCGCCGTGGCGGCGCGCGTCCGCCACGAGCTTCAGATATGGCGCGACCTCCTGCGGCGTCACCGGCCGGCGGAACGCGCGCGTCGCCAGGCTGGTGACGATGAGGCGTGGGCAGTCGGCCCCGTGATGGCCCTTCGTGTGTCCGCAGATGAAGATGCGGCGCAGCGCCTCGCGCGACGGGCCGAGGACCGGCTTGTACGGTCCGTTCACCTCGAGGTAGCTCACGCGCACGTTGTTGGCCGGCGGGGTGTCCTTGTGCTCCTCGTCGAAGCGCTTGCGCATCCGCTCGATTCGCTCAGGAGATGCGTCCGGCGGAGGCTTGAACGTTGGCGGCGGCGGCTCGACGCGCTTCGACGGGTTGGGCCCGTTGTAGCTGGGGGGCAGCCCTTCATAGAGGTGCGGGATCGCGACGGCGATCCAGTGCGTCCCTGCCGTGAGGTGCGTGCGGAACTCGACGCCCTTGCCGAGGAAGTCCTGCTGGTCGTCGGAAAAGGACGCCGCCCTCTCGGGATCGAGCGACCTGGTTTCGACCGGCGCGCCGTCGATCCACAGCGTCAGCTCGATCGGCTCCGATCCGGCGGGACGCGTGCCGCCGGCCACCGCGTTGATCACGTAGTCGGCCTCGAGGGGCACGCGGTGCTCGACGTGGAACGCGTTGTTCAAGCTGAGCCCGGTGCGGTCGTAGTCGGACAGCGGCACGGTGCTCGACACGATCCGCCGCGACCGTGGCGTCAGCTTCTCCAGCATCGGCTTCATTGGCCGTGGGCCAAAGATCGCGGTGTGCGAAACGTGCTCGGCCGCGGCCAGGTACTTCTCCATCAGCACAGGCGGCAGCGACAGCACGGCGCCAATCGTGTCGAAGCCGTAGCCGGTGTCGTCCTGCGGGAAGTCATCGGCGGGCCTGAGATCCAGGCCGATCAGATCGCGGACGGTGTTGTTGTACTCCGCGCGATTCAGACGACGGACGACGACCTGCCCGGGGTCCGGCGGCGCCGCGGCGTCGGCAGCCTCGACTTCACGGGAGATCCACGCGGCTACCTTCGCGACGTCTTCCGGGGCGGGACGGATCTCGTCTTCCGGCGGCATCTCGCCGCTGCGCAGCTTCTGCAGCACCAGGTCCCATGTGTCTGGATCGGCGGCCACGGCCTGCGGCGACTGGAACTTCTGAAGATCGAGATTGGCCTTGTGATGCCGTGTGTCGTGGCAGTCGTAGCAGTGATCGGCCAAAAACGGCTGCACGGACGACTCGAAGGCCGTCGGCAGCGGCGGATTGCCGGCTGACGGTGCCAGGCCTGCGAGGGCGCAAATCGCGAGCACGGTGGCCGGAGCAGTGAGCCTCTGCACGGATCGTCAAATTGTAACAGTCCCAGGGTCCTGAGTGCGTTATCGGCGCCGCGTCACTGTGGAAGAATAGGCGCGCCCATGCATCGGACAGCTTTCTTCACGTTTCTGCTCGCGCTCTTTCTTGCCTCAGCGACCTCCGCACAGGGGACCACCGAGAAAGTCGCGGACGGCGTGCTCGTCGCGCTACCCGGCGCGACGCTGAAGGTCGAGGTGTGCACCGACGACGTCATCCGGATCGCCTATGCGCCGGACCGCGCGTTCTTCGATCGCACGTCGCTGGTCGCCGCGCCGAAGCGATGCGGCGGCGCTACGTGGTCGGTGGCCACGACGCCGGAGGCGGTGACGGTGAGAACCACCACGCTGCGCGTGCGCGTTTCGCGCGCCACCGGCGCCGTCGGATTCCGCGACTCGGCCGGCCGCCCGATTCTCACCGAGGCGACACGCAGTCTCAGTCCGGCGGAGGTGCAGGGCGAGCGCACGTTCCACGTGCGCCAGCAGTGGCTTTCGAGCGCAACGGAATCACTTTACGGCCTCGGCCAGCAACAGCTCGGCCTCATGAACATCAAGGGCTACGACCTCGATCTCTGGCAATACAACGTCAGCGTTGTGGTTCCGGTGCTGGTGTCGAGCCGCGGATACGGGCTGCTGTGGGACAACATGTCGCTGACACGATTCGGCGACCTGCGCGCCCCGGAGGCGATGCCGCGCGCCGCGCTGCTCGACGAGGCGGGGAAACCGGGCGGGCTGACCGGGCACTACTTCGCCGGCGCGCAGTTCGAGAAGGCCGTCGCCACGCGGGTGGACGACACGATCGACATTCACGTTGCCGGCACGCCCGCGCCCAACACGCGGATCCACCCCGACCTGCCGCCCGAAGGCGACATCAGCATCCGCTGGGACGGCTTCATCGTGCCGGCGGAATCTGGCGATCACACGTTCCGCGCCTTTTCGAACGCCGGCATCAAGATGTGGATCGATGGCCGCCTGGTGATCGATCACTGGCGCCAGGGCTGGCTGCCCTGGAACGACGTCGCGCGCGTGCCGATGGTGAAGGGCCGCCGCTACAAGGTAAAGATCGAGTGGACGAAGGACCAGGGCGACACATGCCAGGTCCGCTGGAAGACGCCGTCATCGTCGTCGGCGACCTCGCTCTGGTCCGAAGTCGGCGACGGCATCGACTACTACTTTCTCTACGGCCCCGAGCCCGATCGCGTCGTCGCGGGCTACCGTCGCGTGACCGGCGAGGCGCCGCTGATGCCGAAATGGAGCTTCGGCTTCTGGCAGTCGCGCGAGCGGTACAAGACGCAACAGGAGAGCCTCGACGTGCTCGACGGCTTCCGTTCGCGGCACATCCCAATCGACGTCATCGTGCAGGACTGGCAGTACTGGAAGACCGACTCGTGGGGATCGCACGCGTTCGACAAGGACCGGTTCCCGGATCCCGACGGCTGGATCAAGCAGATTCACGACAAGCACGCGAAGGTGATGATCTCGGTATGGGGCAAGTTCTATCCGGGGACCGCGAACTTCGAGGCGATGCACGACGCCGGGTACCTTTACGAAGGACCGCTGAAGGACAAGCTGAAAGACTGGCTCGGGTTTCCGTACACGTTCTACGACCCATTCAACGCCGGCGCGCGGAAGATGTTCTGGGACCAGCTCAAGCCGGCGCTCTTCGACAAGGGCGTGGACGCGTGGTGGATGGATGCCACCGAACCCGATCTGGTGCAACCGCTCGAGACGCTGGAAGGGCAGCGCAACTACGCACACCCGACGGGCATGGGTACGGGCGCGCGCGTGCTCAACGGCTACTCCCTGGTGAACAGCATGGGCATTTACGAGGGCCAGCGTGCCGCGGCGCCCGACAAGCGCGTCGTCATCCTCACGCGCTCGTCGTTCGCCGGCCAGCAGCGCTTCGCATCGGCCACGTGGTCGGGCGACATCAGCACGACGTGGACCTCGATGCGCAAGCAGATCCCCGCGGGCCTGAGCTTCTCACTGTCCGGAGTGCCGTACTGGGCGTCGGACACCGGCGGCTTCGACACCGCGCCGCGCTTCACGCGCACGCCGATGACGCCCGACGCGGCGGACGAGTGGAAGGAGCTGAACGTTCGCTGGTTCCAGTACAGCACGTTCACGCCGATCCTGCGCGTGCACGGCCAGTATCCAAACCGCGAGATGTGGTTCCTCGGCGGTGCGTCCGATCCGGCGTACCAGACCGAGTTGAAGTTCGATCGCTTGCGCTATCGCCTGCTGCCGTACGTCTATTCGCTCGCCGGAGCCGTGACGCACGACGCATACACCATGCTGAGGCCGCTCGTGATGGACTTCAGATCTGATCTGCGGGCGCGCGATCTCGGTGACCAGTACATGTTCGGCCCGGCGTTTCTCGTAAGCCCCGTCACCACGTATCGTGCGCGGAGCCGGACGCTCTATCTGCCGCAGAACACGACGTGGTACGACCTCTGGACCGGCCAGTCCGTGCACGGCGGCCAGTCGCTGAGCGCGCCCGCGCCGTACGACACGATCCCCGTGCACGTTCGCGCAGGCTCGATCGTGCCCGTCGGTCCCGAGCTGGAATACACCGATGAGAAGCCGGCCGATCCGGTGACGCTCTACGTTTACGCGGGCGCCGATGGCGTGTTCACGCTCTACGAGGATGATGGGATCAGCAACGACTACGAGAAAGGCGCCTCGACCCGCATCCGCATGACGTGGGAAGACGCGTCCAAGACGCTGGCGATCGGCACGCGTGAGGGCTCGTACCCCGGCATGCTCGCCACGCGGACGTTCCGGGTCGTGCTCGTCACGCCGGAGTCGCCGTCGCCGTTTTTGGGTGATGCCGCCTCCGCGCGAACGGTGACCTACGACGGCACGGCGGCCACGGTCGGCCTGGCGGGGCCGAAGTGAGCCACGGAGATGCGGAGGAAATGGCCACGGAGATGCGGAGGAAATCGCCACGGAGACGCGGAGGAACCGCCACGGAGACGCGGAGAACACGGAGAAAGTCTTAGTACTCGTAGGGCCGAACTGTAGTTCGGCCGCCCTCAGCGTCGAATGGTCACATATACGGGCTGCATGATCCCGCTCGGCTCCGAGCGAATTTGATCCATGTCCTGCGGCTCGAAGCGGACGCCGTATCGCTGGTTGAGGATGCCGTAGTCGGGCAGCGCGCGGCCGGCCATGGCGTTGACGGCGAGGTTGGCGACGTCGATGCGGAGCGCGTTCTCGCCATCGCGCACCAGTCCATCGAGCGATACATCGAACGGCGGACACCACACGGAGCCGGCGCGCCGGCCGTTCACGTACACCACCGCCGCTTCCCTCACGGGCGGGTCCAGCCAGGCGCGCATGCCGTTCTTGAGCGGCGTCGCGGCGACGGGCACCCCGTCGCCGAATGTCAGTACGGCACCCGAGGTCGAACCGCCAGGAGCCGTGAAGGTTCCTTCGTAGCGGACGACGCCCGAGTAGAACTCGCGCGCCTTGTCGGTCGCCCAGGAGCCGGTTCTGACCGGTCCGGTGGCCTCATCGCCGAACGCCATGCGGGTCAATGTCACCGGAATGTGCGGCGCTGCGGAATGGGGACTGTCCCCCGAGTGAACAAGGGGGACAGTCCCCAGATTCTCGTTCGAGAAGACGACGAAGCCGGACTCGTAGGGCGCCAGATGCAGCGAGAGGGCGCGGACGCCGTCGCGTGACCCCACGGACAGCATCGTCGTCGTGCCGTGGACGTGGTCCCACCACTCCGCGCCAGTCCATGGCGTCCGAAATCGCGCCTCGACATCGCGAGGCTCGTTCGATGTGTTCGCAACGAAATAGATGTCGACGTCGCCGCCCCGCCGATGGACGACACCGATGTCGGGCGTCGTCGGTCTCAGGCTGACGTCGGCGGCGACCAGCGGTGAGATCGTCGCAGCCAGATTGCCTGGGTCGCGGACGAAGTGCGCGGCCGGCTGCGAGCCTTCGAAGAGGGCGGAAGACAGTGCCCGGACGGCCTCGTGATCGGCAGGCGTTGCCAGAAAGCCCGGCGCGCTGTCCGGAAAACGGCCGATCGCTATCAGCACGCCCCCCGCTCGTGCGAATTCGTCCAGCCGCTTCATCAACGCCGGCTCGATTCGTTCGACGCGGGGCAGGACGACGACGCGGTAGGACATCCCGCCGACGCGAAGCGCCCCACGCCCGAGCTGCCCCAGCTTCGTGAGCGACATCGGATCGACGAAATCGAAATTCAGCCCCGCACCGAGGATGCCGGCTGGAATGTCAGTACCGACCTGCCGGTTCAACTCGTCGATGAGGTGCACCTTGCCCGGTTCGCATCGCGCCCACGCATCGTCCACCGGAAGCAGCACGGCGACGTCGTTCACGGGCTCGCCCTGCCGCAGAAGGAAGCTGGCGCGCTGCAGCGCGTGCGCGACGTCGGGCATGACGATCCACCACGGGTTCGCATCGCTCAGCGCGGCTGCTGCGTAGAAGCGCCAGCCCGGATAGCCGACAGTCGGCGGTGAGTACGGCCAGCCGTGCCCGACGATCTGGTTCACGCCCTGGAGAAACTGGCGGTCCGCTTCGGCTTTCATGTCGAGCGGTGTCGCGCGGAACGCAGGCGAGTGCAGCCACGTCCACGTCTCGGCTGATGTCACCGGCTTGCCGGCGATGTGGCTCGAGGAAGCCGCCCAGCGCGAAGCGCGGACGGCGTGCCAGTCGGCGCCTTCGCCTTCGGGCAGATCCACCATCGCCGCGCTCGACGTTGACGCGGGCGGCATACCGTAGATCTGCGCGCGCAGCTTCGTCTCGTGCGCGGTTGCCCAGGACTGCAGTGGCGCGATGAACTCGTGCTCGAGCGTTTCCATCAGCGTTTGAGCCCAGTCGTGGCGGACGGCGGCGGCCTCAGGGTCGCTTCCGACGAGCGCAGGCAAGTGCGCCAGCAGGTCGTAGCCGCGACGTGCGCGGAACGTCTCGAGCAGATGCGACGTCCAGTCCGAACCGAATACCTCGAGGCTGTCGCAGAAGATCGCGTACGGCGGACGGCCGCCTGCGAACGCCTGCCACAGCCGGCCGCCGACGCTCTGGAGATAGGCGTCGAGCGCGGGCTGGCTGTAATGGTCGACGACGAAGCCCTCGGCGCCGACTGCCGCGCGCTTCACCTGCTGGCGGGTGCGGCTGGCGATGAACACCAGAATCTCGCGCGCGACATCTGAGGCCGGCACATCGAACCGGCCGTCACGCGAGATCCTCAACGGCGCGGCAGCCGGGCCGGCTGGCGTCGTCGTACCCGGGACAACGGGGAAGGCCGCGAGCCATGCTTCGCCGGCGGCGATGTCAGGCGCCTGCACGCGTTCTCGCCCCGCCGGCACAGTTACGCGCTCGATCCGCAATCGGGCAGCCGCTTCGTTCACGGCCACAGACGGGCCGCCATAAGGCCATCCGCTACCGAGTGTCAGATCGAATCGCAGGCCCAGCGCCGCCGCCTTGTCGGATGCCGCGCGCAGGTGCTTCAGGAACGCATCGGAGAGATACGTCTCCGTGTGGATCCCGTCGCCATCGAGCGCAACAGGGTAGACCGGTTGCACTTCGACGCCGCCGATGCCTCCCGCCTTCATCACCTCGAGCTCGCGAGCAAGCTCCTCGTCGGTCACCGCGGGGCCGAACCACCACCAGCGCATCATGATCCGGCTGTCGTCGGGCGGCGAGAGGAAGGCACGCCGCAGCGTGTCCAGTCCCGTCGATGGCTGGGCAGAACCAAAGTTCTGCCCCACAGGTGCCGCACCCCGCGCACACAACGCACCCCGCGCACCTTGCGTACCGAAACCGATCGCGAGTCCAGCGAAAGCAACGAGCAGCTGTCGAGTGATGTGCATAAACTGAGGCCGTGCGCGCCCAACGATACCTCATCGCCTCTTTCGTCCTGCTGTTCAGCGTTGCTCGAATCGCCGCGGCGGAGACGGGACACGACGCCTGGCTCCGCAACGCGCCGCTCTCACGCGAGGGCCTCGCAGCCCTCGGCATGCCCGTACCAGGCACCGTCGTCGTCGCGGACTCCGGCGGTCTCGTGCTCCACACCGCCGCGAATGAACTGGCCGACGCGGTGGCGCGCATGACGGGGAAGCGGCCCGCCATTCAGGCCGCGCTCCCGGCAGGCGGCGCGTTCATCGTGTGCACGCTGGCCGAGGCGCGACGGAAGTGGCCGCACGCCGCGCCGGCCTCTATCGGCACAGATGGGTTTTGGCTCGGCGCGGTCCAGGCAGGATCAGGGCGCGTGATCGTCATCGCCGGGGACGGCGCGCGCGGCGCGGTCTACGGTGCCTTTGCGCTCGAGCGCGCGATGTCGCTTGGCGCCGACCTGACGACGCTCAATCGGACCGAGACGCCGGCGTCACCGCAGCGCTGGGTCAACGAGTGGGACAACCTCGACGGATCGATCGAGCGCGGGTACGGCGGCCGCTCCGTGTTCTTCAATGACAACCGTGTCCTTCAGGATCTGACGAAGGCGAAGGACTACGCGCGCCTGCTGGCGTCAATCGGCGTCAACGCGTGCGTCGTCAACAGCGTGAACACCAATCCGCTCGTGATGACGGACGCGTTCCTGCCGGAGCTCGGGCGACTGTCGCAGGTGTTCCGTCCCTGGGGCATCCGGATGGCGCTCGCGGTCGACTTCTCGATGCCGAAGACGATCGGTGGTCTCGACACCTTCGACCCGCTGGCGCCGGCCGTCGTCGATTTCTGGAAGACGCGCGTTGACGCCGTCTACCGTGCGGTTCCAGATCTCGGTGGTTTCGTGCTGAAGGCCGATTCGGAAGGCCGGCTCGGGCCATCGGCTTACGGTCGCACCCACGCCGACGCCGCCAACGTGATCGCGCGGGCGCTGAGGCCGCACGGCGGCGTGTTCTTCTACCGCGGCTTCGTCTACGACCACCACATGGACTGGCGCGACCTGAAAAACGATCGCGCGCGGGCCGCGTGGGACAACTTCCACGGCCTCGACGGCCAGTTCGACGACAACGTCATCCTGCAAATCAAGTACGGGCCGATCGACTTCCAGGCGCGCGAGCCTGTCTCGCCGCTTTTCGGCGCACTGAAGAAGACCAACCAGGCCGTGGAGCTCCAGATCACGCAGGAGTACACAGGCCAGCAGCGGCACGTCTGCTTCCTCGTCCCGATGTGGAAAGAGGTACTCGATTTCGATCTGCAGGCGGATGGCCGCGGCACGCCCGTGAGTCAAATCGTCAGCGGCCGCACGTTCAGACGGCCGGCCGGCGGATTCGTCGGCGTGTCGAACGTCGGCGACTCGCCGACATGGCTCGGCGCCGACCTGGCGATGGCGAACCTCTACGGCTTCGGCCGCCTTGCCTGGAATCCTTCGCTGACCGCACAACAGATTGCGGACGAGTGGACACGGCTCACGTTCGGCCACGATCCCGAGGTCGTCGAGACAATCAGCAGCATCCTGCTCGAGTCGTGGCCGGCATATGAACACTACACGGGCCCGCTCGGCGCGCAGACGCTGACCGATATCACGGGTCCGCACTACGGCCCGGGCATCGAGTCGTCGGAGCGCAACGGCTGGGGCCAGTGGCACCGCGCAGACGAGCAGGGGATCGGCATGGATCGGACAATTGCCACCGGTACGGGGTTCATCGGCCAGTACTCGCCGCCGGTGGCTGCCGTCTACGAGTCGCTGGCGACGTGTCCCGACGATCTGATTCTCTTCATGCACCATGTGCCGTACGCGCACGTGCTGCACTCGGGGAAGACCGTCATCCAGCACATCTACGACATCCATTATCAGGGCGCGGCCGAAGCAGCCGGCTTCGAGCGACGCTGGCGTCAACTGAAGGGGCTCATCGACGAGCCGCGCTACGACGCCGTCGCCGCGCATCTTCTTTACCAGGCCGGCCACGCCATCGTCTGGCGCGACGCCATCAACAACTGGTTCCTGAAGGCGTCAGGCATCGCGGACGTCAACGGACGCGCCGGTCACTTTCCTGGCCGCCACGAGGCCGAGGTAATGACGCTGAACGGCTACGCGCCGACCGATGTCACGCCGTGGGAAACCGCCGGCGGCGGAAAGGCCGTGGCGTGTGCCGGCCCCGCAACATGCACTGCGTCGTTTGTTTTCGAGGGCGCCCCGGGCCGCTACACCGTCATCGTCCGCTACTTCGACGAGAACGACGGTGAGGCGCGCTTCACGCTTCGCGTCGGCAGGCGAGAGATTGACACCTGGATCGCAGACGACACCTTCCCGACGAAGGAGCCAAACGGCCACTCGTCGACGTGGCGAGTCGTGCACGACGTCGAACTGTCGGCTGGCAAAACGATCACCGTCGAAGGCACTGCAGACGCGGGCGAGCACGCCGTGCTGGACTACGTCGAGGTTGAACGGCCGAACTGAAGTTCGCGCTTACGACTGACGTACGGGCCCTTACGACTGACGTACGAAGGGCCGAACTTCAGTTCTGCCGACACACGCCCCGCTGCGACCGGCGGTGGGACGAACTCACTTTCCGTTGTTTCGATCACCTGAAGCGGTCTGTCCGCCACCGCGATCTGTGACGCTGCGGTGAATTGGCGTTGCGTTTGCTCGCTTCACCCCTTAATCCAGAAAGAGCGCGGTCTGTTCCCCCGGCCACTCGCGCCGCCCGACGTCTGCGTCGGTGCCATGTGATCGCGGCCGCCTGGCCGTGTGTATTTCGAGGAGGTGGGGTGTGGGTGTGAGGACGTGGATCAGGAGAGGTGTGGCGCTCGCGGTGGCCTGGCTCATGGCCGCCGGGATCGCGTGGGCGCAGGCGGGGACGGCCTCGCTTCGCGGCACGGTCACCGACGAGCAGGGTGGCGCGCTGCCGGGCGCGACCGTGACGGCGACCAGTGCGGCGACCAGCGCCGCGCGCTCGACGGTCACCGATGTCTCGGGGGGCTATCAGTTCCTGGCGCTCGGGCCGGGACTCTACGACGTCAAATACGAGCTGAGCGGTTTCAGGACGGCAGTTCGCCAGCAGGTCCAGCTTGCCGTGGACTCGGCGAGCAAGCTCGACATCGTCATGCAGATCGGTGCGCTCACTGAAGTGGTGAACGTCACCGCCGAGGCGACGCATATCAACACCACCGATGCCTCGATCGGCAACACGATCAGCGGCGAGCAGGTGCGCAACCTGCCGCTCGAAGCGAACAACGTCGTCGGCCTGCTCAGCCTGCAGCCGGGCGCGGTCTATGTGCCGAACGCTGCGGTCACGGACTCGCGCACCGGAGCGGTGCTGAGCATCGATCCGCGCAGCGGCGCCGTCAGCGGCGGCCGCGCCGATCAGTCGAACGTCACGCTCGATGGCATCGACGTGAACGATCCGCAGTTCGGCACGGCGTACAGCAGCGCTGTCCGCGTCACCCTCGACTCTCTGTCGGAATTTCGCGTCAGCACCAGCAACTACGGCGCCGACACCGGACGATCGTCCGGCGCCCAGGTGTCGCTCGTCACCCGCAGCGGCACCAACGACTGGCATGGATCGGCCAACTGGGTGCAGCGGAACACGCGGTTCTCGTCGAACGACTACTTCCTCAAGCTGTCGCAGCTGCAGGCGGGCGAGGAAAGCGTGCCGCCGAAGCTCGACAAGAAGATCTACGGCGGCTCCTTCGGCGGGCCAGTGAAGAAGGACAGGCTGTTCTTCTTCGGCAACTACGAGCGCCTGACGGAGGACAGCGAGACGCCGCTGCTGCGGAACGTGCCGTCTCTGTCGATGCGCGACGGCGTCGTGATCTATCCGTGCGCCGATCCCGGTCAGTGCCCGGGCGGCAGCGTACAGGGCTTCAGCGATTCCCACTCCGTTGCGGCCGGGTCCTACGGGCTCGGGCCCTCGCAGCTTGCCACGATCGATCCGCTGGGGATCGGCCCGAGCAGGCTCGCGTCCGACTACTTCAAGACGTATCCCACGCCGAACGACCCCGGCATCGACGGCGTCAACCTCGTCGGGTATCGCTTCGCCGCGCCGATCAACAACGCGTTCAACACCTACATCGGCCGCCTGGACTACCGGCACTCGAACGGCCAGACTTTCTTCGGCCGCTTCAACGTGCAGGACGACTCGGTCCTGAGCGCACCGGAGTTCCCTGGAGCGGCGCCGAACACCGATCGGCAGGTGAAGAGCCGCGGCCTCGCCACGGGCTGGGACGCCGTGCTCTCCTCGTCGATGATCAACACCTTCAGGTACGGCGTGACGCAGATTCGCGAGGACATCGTGGGCCTCGCGCACGGCGTCCAGGTGGACTTCCGCAACATCGATCCGATCCTGGCGCAGACGGCCACCTCCACGCGTGACATCCCGACCCATAGCATCGTGGACGACGTGTCGTGGGTGAAGGGGGCGCACACGCTCAAGTTCGGCGGCAACCTGCGGTTCACGCGCGTCGGGACGACCAACAACTCCCGCTCGTACCACTTGCCCTCGGCCAACGGCTCCTGGGTGGATGGCGTCGGGACGACCTACATGCCCGGCGGGACCTGCTCGGATGCGACGGCAGCCGCGTGCGCGTCGTTCCCCGCCGTGGATCCGGGCGGTGCCTCGACCTACGGCGACACGTTCATTCCGCTGCTCGGCGTGATCTCCGAAGTGGACGCGAACTACAACTACGACCGCGATGGCAACGTGCTGCCGCTTGGCGCGCCGGTCGCCCGGCGATATGCGACAGACGAGTACGAGATGTTCGCGCAGGACAGCTGGAAGCTGGGGCCAAACCTCACCGTCACCGCCGGATTGCGCTACAGCCTCTTCTCGCCGCCGTGGGAGGTGAACGGCCTGCAGGTGGCGCCGGACATCTCGCTGGGGAACTGGTTCGAGCAGCGGCGGGCGCTGATGCTCGCCGGCCGATCGACCAGCGAGGCGCCGGACGTGCACTTCGACCTGGCGGGACCGGCCAACAACAAGCCCGGCTACTACAAGTGGGACAAGAACAACTTCGCGCCACGCGTGGCCGTCGCGTGGTCACCCCAGGCCGATGGCGGCGTCTTCGGCGCGCTGACCGGCAATGGCAAGATGGTCATCCGCGGCGGGTACTCCATCGTGTACGACCGCATCGGCACGGCCCTCGCGACCAACTTCGACAAGGCGGGCGCCTTCGGGCTCTCCACCGCGCTCAGCAGCCAGTTCGGCGGGCACAACGAAGACGATCCGAGCATCCGGTTCGCCGGTCTCGACGTCATCCCGCCGACGCTGCCCGCGGCGCCGCCCGGCGGGTTCCCGCAGACGCCGCCCTCGTACGCCGGCATCATCACCGAAGCCCTCGACGGCAACATCCAGACGCCGTACGCCCACTCGTTCAACGTGGTCGTCGGTCGCGAGCTGGGTCATGGGTACTCGGTTGAAGCCGCGTATGTCGGCCGTCGGGGACGCAATCAGCTCGTGCGTCGCGACGCCGCCATGCCGGCCGACGTGGTGGACTCCAAGTCGGGTGTGGACTACTTCACGGCCGCTGCGCAACTGATAAACGCGGCGAAGGGCATCTCGAAGACGGCCGATCTGGACGCCTACAGCCACATCGCGCCGATCCCGTTCTGGGAGAACCTGTTCCCCGACGCCGCGCAGGACGGGCTCACCGCCACTCAGCGCATGGCGGCCGAGTACAACGGCCACGGGCCCGACTACATCACGCCGCTCTACAACGCGGACGAGAGTTGCTACCCGGCCTGCAGCTCGCTCGGCGCATTCGCGTTCTTCGCGCCGCAGTACGACACGCTCGGCATGCAGAGCACCATCGGACGATCACAGTACGACGCCCTGCAGGTGTCGGTCCGCAAGCGGTTCAGCGAGGGCTACCAGTTCGACCTGAACTACACGTTCGGATACGCGAAGGATCACGGGTCGCTGCTCGAAAACGACACGACCTTCGCGCTGTTCAGCAACGGAGGCTACACGGGTTTCATGATCGACTCGTGGGATCCGGACAAGCAGTACGGCAACTCGGACTACGACGTCCGGCACCTGCTGAACGCGAACTGGATTGCCGACCTGCCCTTCGGCCGCGGCCGGCACTTCGGCAGCAACATGAACGGCTGGCTCGACGCCATCGTCGGCGGCTGGTCCACGGCGGGCGTGTTCCGCATCACCAGCGGGTTCCCGTTCACCGTGATCAACTGCCGTCAGTGCTGGACGACCAACTGGGACCTGCAGGGGAACGCCGAGCTTGCCACCCCCGGCGTCCTGCCGCCGATGGGCACGACCAAGAACGTGATTTCCGGCTATCCGAGCCCCTTCAAGGATCCGGCAACGGCGGTGGACTTCTTCCGGCGCGCCTACCCCGGTGAAGTCGGCCTCCGCAACGTCCTGCGAGGCGACGGCTACTACTCGATCGATCTCAGCGTCAGCAAGAGCTGGACGATGCCCTGGGCGAACACGCACCACCTGCGCTTCCGGTGGGACACGTTCAACCTGACCAACACGCCGAGCTACGACGTGCAGTTCCTGGATGTCTTCCCGGACCGCGCGTCCACGTTCGGCCGCTACTACAACACCATCGCGACCTGCGACGGCGGGGCCGGGCGGTGCATGCAGTTTGCGCTCCGATACGAATTCTGACGATGTAGGGAGCGTTGGGGACCGTTGGGAACCGTTAGGGAGCGTTGGGGACCGTTTGGAACCGTTAGGGAGCGTTGGGGATCGTTAGGAACCGTTAGGGAGCGTTAGGGAGCGTTGGGTGGGGTTGGGATCAACCTCACTCAACGTCACCGAACGCCACCCAACGGTATCTGAACGGCGCGGGTCTTCGGTTGCGCACGGCCTTACTGAACGCCCGCCATGAGCTTCCGGATCCCTGGCACCATCACGGCCAGAACGAGGGCCGCGCCGAGCGTGACGGCGGCGACGGTCCCGAACAGGCTCGGGATCGGCATGCTCCCGACGAAGCCGGCGGCAAAGCCCGCGATCTTGTTGCCGAGGGCGTTCGAGAGGAAGAACACGCCCATCATCACGCCGACCAGGCGCGCCGGCGACAGCTTGGTCACCACGCTCAGCCCCACCGGGCTCAGGCACAGTTCGCCGATCTCCATGATCGCGTAGGCGGCGATGAGCCAGAGCGGGCTGACCTTGAGTCCCGTTTCGGCGATCGTGCCTGCCGGCATGAGCAGCACGAACGCCAGGCCGACAAACAGCAGGCCGAGCGCGAACTTGGCCGGGCTCGACGGCTCGAAGCGCCCGAGACGCGTCCACAGCCAGGCCATGACCGGCGCAAACAGGATCACGCACGCCGACTGCACGCCCTGCAGCCACGACGAGGGAAACTCCCAGCCGAAGACTGACAGGCGCGTGTGCTGATCGGCAAACAGGTTCAACGTCGACCCGGCTTGCTCGTAGGCGCCCCAGAACAGCGACGCGAAGACGAAGAAGATGAAGATGGCGAGGATGCGGGTCCACTCGTCGCGGGTGAGCCCCGTGCCCGCGGCTGCTCCGGATGCGGTCACCTGATGCCGGGCGGCCTTCTCCTTCGCCAGCCGATCCAGTCCCTGCCTCAGACGCTCACGGCCGAACCAGTATTGCGCGAGCCCCAGCACCATCCCGATGCCCGCCGTGGCGAACCCGGCATGCCAGTTGATCTTCTGCGCGATGTAGCCGGCAACGATCTGGCCGATGAGCCCGCCGCTGTTGATGCCCATGTAGAAGATCGAGAAGCCCGGGTCGCGCCGCCGATCGCCCTGCTCGTAGAGCGAGCCGACGATCGTACTGACGTTTGGCTTGAGGAGGCCCGTGCCGGCGGCGATGAGCGCCAGGCCTCCGTAGAACGCGGCGAGCGCGTTGAAAGCCAGGGTGAAGTGGCCGAGCGCGATCAGGATGCCGCCGAGCAGCACCGCGTAGTACTGCCCGATCACCCGATCGGCGAGGAAGCCGCCGAGAATCGCCGCGCCCCACGCGCTGCCGGTGTAGGTGCCGTAGATCGAGGCCGCCTCCGGCGCGCTGAACCCCATCCCGCCCGTGCTGGCCGGCGCGACGAGGTAGAGGATGAGGAACGCGCGCATCCCGTAGTAGCTGAAGCGCTCCCACATCTCGGTGAAGAACAGGGTGGAAAGCCCCCGCGGGTGGCCCGCCCAGCCCGCATGGTCGGTGCCAATCGGAGAAATCGTGGGTACCTGGCTGCCCATATGGCCGCCGATCATACCGTGGGGCAGGGATGGCTCGAGGTTTGCGACAGATGACGTGAATCCACTACAATCATCGTGGATTCAGTGCGACACCTGATACGGTCCTCACGCGTCCGCCGGGCATTTGTCTGGGCCTGCGTCCCGTATCTGGTTCTGTCGCTGTTTGCCGACGTCCTGCACGTCCACCCGCTTCCAGCAATGGGCGGGGGCGCAGTCGGCACTGTTCAGCATCTCGCGTCCACCTCTTCGCAGCGTCCATACCCGATTCGCGATACGACGTGCGCCATCTGCCAGTGGCATCGCGTCGGCCCGCGGCTGCAGACCTCGACGTCAGTAACCCCGACCACCCACGCGGGGCCCGCGCTGGTCGTTCTCGTCACCACAGATTTTCCGAAGAGCCCCGTTCCGCAATCCTCCGCTCTCCGCGGTCCGCCGACCCCATCGTTCTCCTGAAACCATTTTTTCTGTAGGGCTGTCGTCTCGCGCGCTGGCGCGTGATGTTTCGTGGCCCGCGCGTGATTCGCCGCAGCGCCGCTCCAGAGCGCGCCGCACGATCCGCGCGGCCAGCTTCGGCAGCCGTTCGGTTTCTCAAAGGCGGATCTATGGTGCGCTTCCGTGAAGGGGCGTCGTTCGGCGCGCGCCCGATCGTCGGTCGGCCGATCGCGGCGGTGATGATGTCGATCGGCCTCGTCGCCGGCCTCGGAGCTCAGGGGCTGCCGGCGCCGATCACTCGCGTCTCGATGGACGACGCCGTGCGGCTGACGCTCGGGCTCAATCAGGCTCTGCGCGCCCAGAGACTGACGATCGACATGGCGAAAGCGGACGAGACGACAGCAGAGCAGAAGCCCAAGTTCAACGTCACGTTCGGAGCCGAGGGGTTCCCGACGTTCTCGCAACAGCAGCTCACGTTGAACTCCCTCGGGAACCTCGTCTCCTACAGCGGGGCGCTGGGCTACACCTTCGAGCGTGGCGGAAGGCGCGACAAGCGCACGACGGTCGCCAAGGACAGCACCGAGGTCACCCGGCTGAACGTGATGGATTCCGAGCGCCAGACTCGATTCCAGACAGAGCAGGCATTCATCGCTGCGCTGCTGGCCAAATCGACGCTGGAACTCATGCAGCAGGATCTGAAGAGTTTTTCCGAGGTGGTCGAGGTCAACCAGGAGCGCGTGAAACGCGGAGACCTGGCCGAAGGCGAGTTCTACAAAATCTCGTTGCAGCGGCTGCAATTCGAGCAGGACGTCTCGGCTGCCGAAGTCGGAGTCATACAGGCCAAGGCCGCCCTGCGACAGTTGATGGGCTTTGAAACCATCGCTGACGGCTTCGAGATCGACGGCGATCTCGCGTTCACCAGATACACCTTGAGCCTCGACGACCTCAAGCGCCAGGCGCTCGAGGCACGTCCGGACGTCCTGGCGGCGAAGGCGAACGTGCAGCTCGCGCAGGATACCGTGGGGCTCGAGATCGCCAACCGCGCGCGTGACGTGGATGCGGCGCTCGACTACACGCACACCGGCCCGGACAACACCCTGGGCGTCGCCGTCTCCTTCGATCTTCCCTTTGGCGACCGCAACCAGGGCAACATCGCGCACAGCGAGATTGCGGTCAATCAGGCAATCCAGGCCGAGGCCGCGACCCGGTTCGCCGCGGTCACCGATGTCGTGAACGCTTACGCCGCGTTTGAAACGAACCAGAAGATTCTCACCTTGTATCAGTCGGGCTACCTCGATCAGGCGCACAAGTCTCTGGAGATTACGACGTACGTCTATCAGCACGGCGCCGGCACGATTCTCGATCTGCTGGACGCGGAACGCACGTACCGCGCGACGGAGCTGGCGTACCGGGAATCGCTCGCGGCGTACATGACGAGCATCAGGCAGCTCAACTTCGCGGTAGGAAAGCAGGTGATTCCATGAGATCGGCGTCGCTCACGATCGGGCTCGCCCTGGCGGCGGGCTTGATGTCGGCTGGCTGCGGCGCGAGCGCCCCCAGCGCCGCCGGATCGTCGCAAGGAGCGCCCCCCGCAGCGGCGTCCGACAAGCAGGCGGCCGGATATTTCACAGTGCCGTCACAGCAGCTGTCCCATCTCCAGCTGGTCCCGGTCGCGAAGACGACGTGGCTGACCGTGCTGCATACCACTGGCACCGTGGACTGGGACAACGACCACACGACGCAGGCGATCACGCAGGTCAGCGGTCCCATCAGCCGCATCCTGGTCGATACGGGCGCCAGGGTGAAGAAAGACGACGTGTTGCTCTACGTGAGCAGTCCGGACGTCAGCAGCGCCATCTCTGCCTATCGCAAGGCCCGGAACCGGCTCGATCTGGCACAGCGCAATCTCGATCGCAACAAGGATCTGCTGGACCACAAGGCCATTTCCCAGCGTGACTTCGAATCGATACAGGCCGACTACAACGACGCGGCGACCGATGTGCAGACTTCGCTCCAGGCTCTCAAGATCTTCGGGGTCACCGAGCAGGATCTCTCCGACGACGAGCGCCAGAACGTCGCCATCCGCCCCGAGTTGGCGATGCGCGCCCCCATCGCCGGTACTGTCGTGCAGAAGATGGTGCTACCTGGCCAGTTCATCCAGGCCGGCACCACGGCTGCGTTCGTCATCAGCGACGTCTCGACCCTCTGGGTCCAGGGACACATCTACGAAAAGGACCTGCAGTCGATCCACAAGGGCGACGCCGTCGAGATGCGCAATTCGTCGTTCTCGGTCCTCTTTCACGGCACGGTCTCGTACATCGGCGACATGATCGATCCAGCCACGCGCACCACACCCGTGCGGATCGTCACCACGAACCGTGACGGGCTGTTGAAGAAGGACCTGTTCCTGGACGTCACGATCAACGGCAGGGCGACGCGCGAGGCGTTGGTCGTGCCAACCACGTCGGTGTTGTACGACGAGCAGAACTTCCCGTTCGTCTACGTGCAGGTGACCCAGGGACAATTTGCGCAGCGGCAGATCACGATTGGCGCCCAGCAGCAGGATCAGATCGAGATTCTTCAGGGCCTGAAGGAAGGCGATCGGGTTGTCTCGCAGGGCAGCCTCTTCCTGCAGTTCGCCAACAGCTTCCAGGGATAGAGGCTGGCATGATTGACCGCATCGTCTCCTTCGCCCTGTCGCAGCGCCTCATGGTTCTGGTCGCGATGATCGCCCTGGGGGTCTGGGGCGTCGTGTCGTTTCAGAACCTGCCGATCGACGCCTATCCCGATCTGGCGCCGCCGAGAGTCCAGATCGTCTCCCAGTGGCCCGGACATGCCGCCGAAGAGGTGGAGCGCCAGATCACGATCCCGCTCGAGACCGAAATGAACGGCATCCCGAAGCTCGAGACTCTGCGCTCGATCTCGCTCTACGGACTGTCGTCGGTGACGATGAACTTCGACTTCGACACCGATCCGTACTTCGCGCGCGCCCAGGCGTTCGAACGGATCCCGAACGCCGAAGTGCCCGACGGCGTGACGCCGGGCATGTCGCCGCTGTTCAGCCCGAGCGGCCTGATCTATCGGTACGTCCTTCAAAGCCCGGACCGTTCGGCGCAGGATCTGAAGATCCTCGACGACTGGGTGCTCGAGCGGAAATACCGGGCCATTCAGGGCGTGGCAGACGATTCCGGTCTCGGCGGCACGACGATGCAGTACCAGGTGCAGCTCGATCCGAACAAGTTGTTCTCCTACGGCGTCAGTGTCCAGCAGATCGTCGACCAGCTCGCCGCCAACAATGCGAACGCGGGCGGCGGCTTCTACTCGCAGGGAGGCCAGTTCTTCTACGTGCGCGGGCTCGGGCAGGTCCGCGATCTCCAGGACATCGGCAACATCGTCGTCTCGACGCACGCCGGCATTCCTGTCTACGTGAAGGACGTGGCGATCGTGGCGATCGACCACGCGCCACGCCTCGGCCAGTTCGGGTTCATGCGCCAGGACGATGCGGTCGAGGGAGTCATCCTGATGCGGGTCGGCGAGCAGGCGCAGGTGGTGCTGAAGAAGGTGCGGGCGCTGACGGACGTCCTGAACAAGACCGTCCTGCCGCCCGACGTGAAGATCGTGCCGTACTACGACCGGACCGACCTGATTGAGGAGACCACGAGGACCGTCGAGAGGAATCTCGTTCGCGGCATGGTCCTGGTGCTGGTCATCCTCGGGATCTTCCTCTTCAGCGTGCGGACGGCTCTGATCGTCGCGGTGACGATCCCCTTCGCCCTGCTGTTCTCCTTCATCTGTCTCGACTGGGCGCACATTCCGGCCAACCTGCTGTCGATTGGGGCGATCGACTTCGGGATGATCGTCGATGGGGCCGTCGTCATGGTGGAGAACATCTTCCGGGAGGTTGCCGAGCGTCACGGCAAGAAGTTCAATCTCGTCGATGTCGTGCGCGCCGCGGCGCGCGATGTCGAGCGCCCGATCTTCTACGCGATTGCGGTCATCATCGCGGCGTACCTTCCGATCTATGTGCTCACCGGACCGTCAGGGCGGCTGTTCCGCCCGATGGCCGATACGATGGCGTTCGCGCTGCTCGGATCCCTGCTGTGTTCCCTGACGCTACTTCCCGTCCTCTGCGCGTATTTCCTCCGCGGGAGGATCAAGGAACCCGACGTTCCGGCCTACAACCGAATCCGCGACGCCTACGGCCGGCTCCTCTCTGTCTGCCTGCGGCACAGGGCCGCGACGATGGCGATCTGCCTGGCGCTGTTCGTGGGGTCGCTGCTGATGACGCCATTCATCGGGGCGGAGTTCATGCCGCACCTCGACGAAGGGTCGCTCTGGATCCGCGCCACGATGCCCTACAGGATCTCCTTCGAAGAGGCGTCCAAGCTGGGTCCCGAGCTGCGGACCCTGCTGCTGAAGTTTCCTCAGGTCACCACGGTTGCCAACGAACTGGGTCGTCCCGACGATGGGACGGACCCGATCGGTTTCTTCAACGACGAGTACTTCGTCGGCCTCAAGCCGTACGACGACCCCGCATGGAGCGGGGCGATCAGGACCAAGGCGCAACTGCAGGAGGCAATTCAGGAGAAACTGTCGGCATTTCCCGGCATCATCTTCAACTACACCCAGCCGGCTGAGGATGCCGTGGATGAAGCCGAGACCGGGTTGAAGAGCTCGCTTGCGGTCAAGATCTTCGGATCCGATCTCGAAACACTCGAGATCAAGGCGGAAGCTGTGCGGACCGTGATCAGCGCAGTGCCGGGAATCAGGGACATCACGCTGGTCCGCGAGTTGGGGCAGCCGAGCCTGACGATCGAGCCGGACCGCGCGAAAATCGCGCAGTACGGCCTGAACGTCGCCGACATCAACACGCTCATCGAAACGGCCGTCGGCGGCAGTCCGGCCACGCAGGTGCTCCAGGGAGAGCGTTCATTCGATCTCGTGGTGCGTCTGCAGGAGCCTTTCCGGCGGAACATGGACGCGATCAAGAACCTGCTGGTCGCGACGCCCGACGGGCAGCACCTCCCGCTCAGTCAGTTTGCCGAGATCAAGGTCAGCCAGGGCGCGTCGTTCATCTACCGGGAGGCCAACTCTCGCTTCATCGGCATCCAGTTCAGCGTGGAAGGCCGGGACCTGGCGAGCGCCGTGCAGGAGGCGCAGAAGAAAGTGCAGGCCGCCGTCCCGCTGCCGATTGGCTATACCTTCGATTGGGGCGGCGAATACAAGGAATACCTGGCCGCCAGGTCCCAGATGATGGTGATCATTCCCATGACCATCGTGCTGATTCTGATGATCCTGTTCGCGCTGTACGGGAACCTCAAGTTCCCCGCCATCATCATGTTCAGCGTGCTGGTGACAGTGCCCGTGGGCGGACTGCTGGCCTTGAAGCTGACCGGGACGCACTTCAGCGTGTCGTCGGGCTTCGGCTTTGTCGCGTTGATGGGCGTCGCGGTCCAGACGAGCGTCATCCTGTACTCGTTCGTCAACAAGCTGCGGCTCGAGGGCAAGACCATCGCGACGGCGACGTTCGAGGCATCGCTGCTCCGCCTGCGGCCCATCATGATGACCGCCCTGGTGGCGTGCATCGGACTGCTGCCGGCCGCCATGTCCACAGGTATCGGCAGCGACTCTCAGAAGCCCTTCGCGATCGTGATCGTTGGCGGGCTCATTTCGCGGTTGGTTCTGTCGATCTTCCTGGCGCCCGTGCTGTATGTGCTGGTGGCCCGGGAAGACGACGTGTTGAAGGTGTGATGGCGAGGGTCCATAAGTCCATGGGTCCATGAGTCCATGGGGTCGATGAACCTATGAACCCCCATGGACCATGGACCCAGCCGTCTACTGTCAGTGTTTGTTGTGTCCCGGCGGCCCGGCCACCGTCAGAAACCCAAAGAGTCCACCGTCTTCATCGTCGGGACCGGCCGTGAAGAACAGCTGGCTTGGGTTGCCATTGTTCCCGGCCTTGCCGAACTGGATTGCCCAGAGGCCTTCGATGCTCAGTGGAGGGCCGCTTGCGGAATGCAAGGGCCCACTGTGCTCGTAGGTGCCGTTCGGCTGCAGCGCGAACGCGTTGATGCGGCCATTGCCGAAATTGCCGACGAGCAACTGACCACTGAACTCTCCGAACTGGTCCGACGCCCAGGCCAGGCCCCAGGGTGAGTTGAGCGGTCCTCGTGACGCGACCCGCGCCACCCAGTTGCCCTGCAGGTCGAAGGCGTTCACGAAGCCATTGCCGGGGCCGGCCACGTCGTCTCCCGTGTCCGGATTCCGCAGCGCATAGGTGACGTATATGGTGTTGCCGATCGCCTGGATGCCGAACGGCACGTAGCCTTCGGGAAGCGTCGGGTCCACGAAGCCCGGATCGGCGACCGGCTGGAAGGAGCCGTCGAAGACGTCCACTCGACCCTGACTGAAGTTTGTCGCGAATAGGCGCCAGGAGGTGGCGTCGTTGCTGTCGACTTGCGCGATGGCGAGGCCCTTGAATGCCGGTGCCGGGTCGGCCGGCGGTTCGCCCGGCGCTGGGAATACCTGTACCGCGTGGTCGCCTCCGTTCCACGCGAGGATCGTGCCTTCCTCGGTGTCGAAGATGAACGCCGCCTTGCCCGTCCGTCCTTCAGAATTGTTCGTCGCTGTCAGCACGAACTGCGGCTGCGCATTCGGGCTGAGGTTGAACACGGCGCCGGTCGGCGCACCGGGCACTGACACGATCACGTTGGGGTTCTTGACGCCCGCGGCTGTGTAGAGCGTCGACTTGTCGACGCCGTTGTCCGCGAGCCACCACGGCGTTGTCGGACCGGACGTCAGACCCCAGGGATTCACCAGGTCGGTGTCGGGCGTGGCACCGCCAGGAAAAGATGCCAGGTTGTGCTGCTCGTAGAACTGAGCAGTCGCGGGAGCAGCATGAAGGGTCAGAATGACGGCGCTTGCGAGCAGCCAGCGCGACGGGTGCATGGAACCTCCCCAGACCAACGCACCGTCGAGCCGGATTGGACGTGGAGCACGCCGGCCGGCTCTGCCACGAGCGTCGATGAGCGCAGAGGGAACCGCAAGACGGCTGCCACTGTTTTTGCACTCGGCGCGCCGAATTTCAGGGCGTACCTATTTGTTGGATTACGACGCTCGTAACCTCTTACGGGGAGCGTTGCCGCTTCAGCATAAACACGTAAGTCATTGCTGAGCGGCCGACGTGATCTCAGCAACATAGATGAAGTCGCCGAGCGGTGAGGCGTCGTCGTTCGACGCGTTGGCGGCGACGTTGAACTGCACGGGTGCCGGCGCCGCTTGTGGCGCCGTCCACTCCAACGCCCATCGCAGGGCGCCGGGCGGCTGAGCTATCGTGCCGGCCGTCGTGTGCTGCGCGAACTGCAACCGCCCATCCTTGGAAGACTGCAGCTGAACACGCCCATCCAGAGCACGCCAGAGGCCCGCCTGTTGTCCCCGCCTCGGGCCCGTCTGAAACCGGACAGCAATCTCGAAGCCGCCCCTCTTGAGTCTCGCCCTCGTTAACTCGACAGTGAGGACATATCGCTGCGCCGCCCTGTACCGCTTGGGAATGCCCGAGACGATGAGCGCGCCGCCGGGCGCATTGATCGGATTGTCGAAATGGCAGGAGTGACAGGATCCGTCGCCGAAGCCGCCCGCCATGTTGGGAAGAGGGCCTTCTCTGTATGCGAGCAGCGAGAGCGACAGCGCCACGGTCGCAGTCGCCAGCGGCAGTACAATCCGCATCAGAGGAGTATAGCCATGCGGAGAGCTCGACCACGACGCGGGCGGACCATTGCTCTCGGATGCGCGGGTGGTGCGCTCCTCGCGCTCGCCGCCTTCATGGCGGCGCCCGATGCCATCGACGTGACCTTCAAGGAGTGGCAGACTCCGAGCACGCCACCGTACCCGCACGACCCGGAGGTCGCGCCCGATGGTTCCGTGTGGTACACCGCGCAACGCGCGAGCGCCCTCGGCCGTCTCGACCCTGCGACAGGCGTCTTCAAGGAGTATCCGCTCCCGACACCCAACTCGGGACCGCACGGCCTGGTCGCCGATGCCGCAGGTCACATCTGGTATACGGGCAACGCCGTGGGTCTGCTCGGCAGCCTGGACCCGAAGACCGGCCGGGTCACCGAGTACAAGATGCCGGATGCGCGCGCCCGGGATCCGCACACGCCAATCTTCGACGCGCGCGGCATTCTCTGGTTCACGGTCCAGGGCGGCAACTTCGTGGGCAGTCTGGATCCCGCGACAGGGAAGGTCACGCTCACCGAGCCGCCGACGAAGAACGCGCGCCCCTACGGGATCAAGGTCAATTCCAAGGGGGTGCCGTTCTTCGACGAATTCAACACGAACAAGATCGGCAGCATCGATCCGAAGACGATGACGATCACCGAGTATCCGCTGCCGAATGCCGACTCGCGTCCACGACGGATTGCCATTGCCGCGGATGACACGGTGTACTACACGGACTACGCGCGTGGGATGCTGGGACGCCTGAATCCGCAAACGCGCAAAGTCGAGGAGTTTCCGTCACCGGGGGGCGCCGAGAGCCAGCCGTACGCCATCGCGGTGGCCCCGAACGGCGCCGTGTGGTACTGCGAGACTGGGAACGACACGAAGAACATGCTCGTCCGATTCGATCCAGCCACTGCAGCCATGCGCGCCTGGCCGATCCCGTCGGGCGGCGGCACGGTCCGGCACATGGTGGCTGCTGGAAACGGCGACCTCTGGCTCGCCGAAAGTGGCGTTGGCAAGATAGCGCGCGTTCAGGTGCGCTAGGCAGGCCATTTTTGCACCTCCCACTCCGCACTTGGCACTCGAAGTGTCGCAATGTAATATGTCGCTATGCAACATAACAGGGCTCGGATGCTCGACCGGGAACTGAAGAAGGGAAGCGCGGAACTGCTCATCCTCTCGCTCGTCGGGCAGGAGCCGCGCCATGGCTACGACATCGCCCGGCTGATCGAGGTCCGGTCCAAAGGCGTCATTCAGTTCAAGGTCGCCTCCCTCTATCCGCTGCTGTACAGGCTCGAGGCCCGGGGCTGGATTCAGGGACGCTGGGTGGAGAAAGCCGGCCAGCGCCGGCGGCGGTACTACCGGCTCACCGCCGACGGTCGCCAGATTCTGGACGCGCAGCGCCACACGTGGCGGGCGTTTGCCGGCGCCATCGCGCGCGTGACGGGGGTGGAGCATGCCTGACTGGAAGGCTGAAGTCCGGCGTCGGATCGCGTCGTTGCGGCTGCCCTCGACGCGTGAAAGCGAGATCGTCGAGGAACTCGCTCAGGACGCCGAGGACCGCTATGCCGTGCTGCTGAGAGACGGCATGTCCCCCGCAGACGCGGAAGCACACCTGCTCGCCGACCTGGATCAGACGACCCTTGCCGATGCCCTCCGCGCCGTGCCGGCTCCGCCGGCCGCCCCACCCGTGCTGGGCGCTCCGCGCGGACACGTGCTGGCCGACGCATGGCAGGACCTCCGGTACGGTCTCCGCATGCTGCGCAGGAACCCGCTGTTTGCGGCGCTGTCCGTGATCACTCTGACTCTTGGCATCGGCGCCAGCACGGCGATGTTCAGTGTCGTCAACGCAGTGCTGCTCGCGCCGCTGCCGTTTCCCGACTCCGATCGGCTCGTCCAGATCTGGGACAGCAAGCCCGAAGCCGGCTGGAGCCAGGTCTCGCTCACGCACGCCAACTTCTGGGACATGCGCGACATGGTCCGCGAGTTCAGCGACGTGGGCGCCCTGACCTTCACCACGTTGAACATGACCGGCAGCGGATCGCCGGAGCGATTCTCCGCCGCGGTGGTATCCGTGGGGTTCCTGCGCGCGCTCCGCGTGACGCCTGTCGCGGGCCGGCTGTTCGCCGACGGCGAAGACCAGTCCGGTCACGACAATGGCGTGGTCGTGCTTTCGCACCGGCTGTGGCAATCGCGCTTCGGAAGCAATCCTGCCATCGTCGGGCGATCGCTCGCGCTCGATGGCCGGAAGGCCATGATCGTCGGCGTCCTGCCGCCGGGCACGCCCTGGCTCGACGCCGGCGACGTGTTCGTACCGCTCGTCAGGACGCCGAAAGAGGACCGCGGCAGCTTCGAGCTGATAGCCATCGGGCGGTTGAAGCCTGGCGTGACGGCGGCGCAGGGCGCGACGGATCTCACGCGCATCAGCCGCGGGCTGGCACTGCAGTTTCCAGACGTCAACAAGGGCCACACGCTGGTCATCGAGTCTTCGAGCACCTGGGTGGCGGGAGACACGACGCGCCGCGCGTTGTGGATCCTGATGGGCGCGGTAGCCTGTCTGCTGCTGATTGCGTCGGTGAACCTGGTCAACCTCCTGCTGGCGCAAGCGACGGGCCGCGCGCGGGAGGTGGCCCTGCGATCCGCCATCGGCGCCGCCCGCGGTCGCATCGTCCGGCAGCTCGTGGTGGAAGCCATGTTGCTCGGGGGCATCGGGTCGCTGCTCGGGTTGCTCGCCTCCTTCGCCATCGTGCGCGCGCTCAGCGGCGTTGACGTGGGCATCGCGCGGCTCGCCTTCGTGACGGTCGATGTGCGCGTGCTGGTGTTCACCATGCTCGTCGGTCTGGCCACCAGCGTGGCTACGGGCCTGGCGTCGGCATTTCAGGCCTCCCAGGGGGCACTGGTTCCGGCGCTCAAGGAGGGCGAGCGAGGCGCGGTGGGCTCGGTGCGTCAGCGGCGTGTCCGGCAGATCCTGGTCGGCACGGAGGTAGCGTTGGCGATGACGCTGCTCATCGGCGCGGGACTGCTCCTGCGCAGCTTCGACGCCGTCATGCGGGCGGATCGCGGGTTCCAGACCGAGCACCGCATGCTCGTGCAGCTGAATCCCCCCTCCAGCTACGACGACAAGCGGTTGTGGCAGCTCATGCAGGATTTCATGGCTCGTGCGCGCGGTGTGCCCGGCGTCATCTCGGCGGCCGCCGTCAGCGGGCGGCCGCTGTCGGACGGCAGCACGGGTCTCGGCCTCGCCGTGCCGGGCAGGGACGTGGCGGGGGGCGACGTGCCGTGGGGCACGTGGCGGCTGGTCACCCCTGACTACTTCCGTGCGATGGGCGTGCCGCTGCTGCGCGGCCGGACCTTCACGGACGCTGACGTCATCGCGGGCGAGCAGATGACGGCCGTGGTCAGCGAGCGCGTCGTGAAGCAGCTGTTTGACGGCCAGGATCCCATCGGGCGCGATCTGATCGTCTGGAAGGGACAGGGCGACCGGCACGCCCGGGTCGTCGGCGTTGTCGGGGACATGCGCGAGCGCGGCCTCGACAGGCAGTCGACACTCGCCGTGTATTTCCCGTATCGCGGCGCGAACTGGTCGCCCGCGCAAGTCGTGTTGAACACGACGACCTCCACCGCGGCGCTCGTGCCCGCGCTCCGGGCCGTCATGAGCAGCCTGGATCGCGACGTGCCCCTCTCAGACGTGCAGACGTTCGACGAGATGGTGGACGCTTCCGTAGCCACACGGCGTTTCACGATGACACTGCTCGCGTCCTTCGCGCTCCTCGCATTGCTGCTGGCGCTCGGCGGCATCTACGGCGTGCTCGCCTACAACGTCGCCAGGCGGACGACGGAGATCGGGGTGAGGATGGCGTTGGGTGCCGGCGCGGGTAACGTGCTGCGGCTGATCGTCGGGCAGGGGCTGCGACCTGTGCTGGCGGGCATCGGTGTCGGCCTCCTTGCGGCCGGTGCGCTGTCGCAGCTGATGACGGGGCTGCTGTTCGGGGTGACGCCGATTGACTTCGTCACGTACGCGCTCGTCGCGACGAGCATCCTCGTGGCGGGAGTGGCCGCCTGCCTGGTGCCCGCGCGCAAGGCAGTGCGCGTGGACGTGATGTCGGCGCTCAGAAGTGAATGAGGCTCGGTGTGGTTTGGTAGGGTTAGTTGGGGTTCGGTCGGGTTCGGTAGGGTTCGGTAGGGTTGGGTAGGGTTGGGTAGGGTTGGGGGACGTTGCGTGCAGCCGTTTCCGAACCTCACCCAACGATATCCAACCTCACCCAACGATACCCAACCTCACCCAACGGTACCAACCTCACCCAACGTTACCGAACGATACTGTCAGGTTACTATCGTCGTACCGTCCG
>Ga0207701_10000348_pt1 | contig 47281 bp, 63 predicted proteins | sample KBSSwiSSwithPhiX_FD_184294 | JGI IMG/M metagenome (GOLD analysis project Ga0207701, IMG submission 184294) | Switchgrass rhizosphere bulk soil microbial communities from Kellogg Biological Station, Michigan, USA, with PhiX - S5 (SPAdes) (version 2) | ecosystem: Environmental > Terrestrial >... | reverse complement strand
CATAAACAGCCGGTGCCACTTCGTCAGCTCGGCCCACGTCTTTGTCTTCAGCTGCGTCTCGGTGTTAGCTGTGACGACCCCGCGACAATCCTCGAAGGTGGTTAAAGACCAAAGAATGATCCACGCGACCAACGCACTCTTCCCGACGCCGTGACCGGAAGCAATAGCCAGCTGGATAGCTTGGTTCGCTGTGAGCAAGCCATCCCGAATCCCCTCAAGGACCGTCAGCTGCCATTGTTCCGGCCCTTTAAACCGTTCCAACTCCGTCTCCGGCGCTTCCCAAGGAAAAGCCCAAGCGACGAAACCAACTGGATCGTTGGTGTAGCGAGCAAGAGCGTCGGCCATCTCTTTCTGAGGGTCTTCGATCTTAGCTAACAATGCTTAACTCCACTTGGCCTAACAGCCGCTATTTCGGTATCGTGACGGCCTTGACCGCCCACATCGCTGCATCTTCGTAGTGTGTCATTGCCAAGGACAACAGCCGACCCTTCTCCGGATCATCGTGCTTGTCGTTCTCGGCGTTACAGAGGTCAATCAAGTCCGCGGTGTAACGCTTAATCTTATCAACGAGATTATCGTTGGATGGATTGAAGCCTTCACGAACTCGATCGGAGCCTAAGCTCATCTTAACTCCTGTTAAAAAGAGAGGGCGTTATGCGGACGCCCTCGAGTTACCAAGGCCGGCTCGCGAACAACCTTGGAGGGGGTAGTGTGCCGGAGAATCATTTCTGATCCTCCGGCTCGCGGCCAAGCAGGCTGCTGTCGGTAGGAGCGGGGACTTGCTTGACCTCGATTGTTAAGGCTTGATTGTGCTGGGGCCGCTCAGCGCGTTTTCGGGCGGCCTGGAGCTTATCCGCGAATGAGTTCAAGTCCACATTCATGTTCAAGCTTTTGGTGGTGGGCGCGAAGCCCGTTCTGTCCGCCAGCGTTTTAACCATTTCAAGAAGCGCTCCCGGCGTGAACTCTTCAGGGTGGTCATCAAGTCTCTCACGGAGTTCCTCAAGGGCGTCCATACTGAGAGTAGCCATTCGGTCGTGGAGGTTCGCATAAGCGGTGTCCTGATGGCCTCGGTAAAACTCGAGCAACTCCTTGAAGCTAGGATCGCCCTGGAGGACGCTTATTCGGCTGAGACTGTAGCCAGTGATCAGCGACGCTTCGCCAGGCTTCATACCGGCTGAGAGCGCTCGAGCGAGGGCGTGATGGCTGTCCCGAAGCTTCGCGATTGGCCTTGACTGGACTCCGCGTGGGGCGTCGAGCAGCACTAGATCCGCCTCGTTCAACTCGCGAACGAAGTCCGTCTCCACTTCGGGTGCTGACGGCCTCCCCAAGATTCGTGTCATGGCCGCCTCCACTCAACTCTGATAAACTCTCTAATCCCCTCCGACGGATTGTAGCTAGGGTAGTGTTGCTTGAACTCGTATTCGCCATCGCTGAAGACCTTACCTTTTCCGAAGCCTCGTTTCTTCCAGAGGAAGTAGAAGGCCATTCCTGGGGCTCGAGAGTGGCCTTGGTTGCAGTGGATCAAGACGTTCCGGCCTTTCTCCAGTTCGGCCTCGATGAACTCCACTCCGGCGTTCATCATCTCCGGATTGAAGTAGGCGGCATTGATAGCATCAACCATATTAAGGATCAACTGATCACCCCGCCGAGCCATGAGATACTCTGGATGTTCCCTCGGAGCACCTCGCCCTGTATACCCGAGCGCTTGACGATGCCACGGCTCCTTCGCACAGGTAAGAAAAGACCAGCCCGCCTCATCACGACAAGCTTCATAATCGGCCTCGTCCCCGACGAAGAGGTGTGGATGAATCTCCCTCATCGGCCCTCCAACTCGAACCAGTTCCTAACCGCGAGCACTTGCTCCGAGCGCACTCGACTCCGCTCGGGATCGGCCTTTATGCGCTCGAACAGCTCTTCTCTCGTAGCCGTGAGCACAATCAAATCACTGGACTTGACTCCGAGCGCCCTCACCCAGTGCTCCCGTTGCTCTCGAAGCGGAGCGCCCATCACAACCCAAGCAACGTCCGATGGACTCAGCTGAGCGAGGGCCTTCATTCGGCTTGCCCACTCTCGCATGACGAGGGCGAAGTGAGTGCTTGGCCACCCTCGCTTAAGCCCGAACGACTGAGCAATGACGTCGAGGTCGATCACAGTGTCACCTGTCTTCGCGTGGACTCGGACGTAAGTCGATTTACCTGAAGCCGGAGGCCCGCACACAAGTATCACACGACAAATAGGACGCTCGATCGAAGGCCGAACAAGACTCACGAAGCCCTCCCATTGTTCGCAGTTTACGCCTCTCTCCGAGGCGTGTCAAGCCCCTTGGATCTTTTTTAGTGTACCTCTCAGTTGCTGGACAGTAAGGCAGTGATAGTGAGGTATGTCAGAAAACACTCGAGCGATATTCTGAAGGCTTGCAAAAACTGTGCCAAGTTGCTTCGTCGGGGCACCCCTACCCTGAGTTGTAGGAATGCAGTCTCATAGGACTCGAGTCATAGGTATGCTCGTGGCGCATAGCTATCACCAACTCCCAGTTGCAGAGACTGCAGTCCTAGGGATGCAGGCCTAGGACTAAAAGCATATGGGCCTGTAGTCCTACGTCCGAGACTGTTGTCCTATTCGAGCAATTAAATTACAAAACTCGACCGACCAACGAACTTTAGTTGCTAAAACTCATCAAACAACGAACTTTACATTCCCGTGGGATCGAGTACTGTGTGTATACCGGAGATGGGACGGGGTTCGACGAACCCGCCAAGTCCGGGTTATGAAGGAGACTACAATGGTTACTCTTCAACTTGGTAAGGCGATCGCGCGTTCTGTTGACTTGGCCGATTTCGGCTTCGGGGAATTGTCCCCAGTCGCACAGCACATCGCGATCAAGGGACTCGAGAACGTGGTCAAGGACACCCATGCCGGGATCACGAAGAAGGACAATCCCAACGACTATCAGGAATTGTCCGAGGCCGCAGTCGACAAGAAGCTGGCGGCACTGCGCGCCGGTGACTTGCGGACCATCGCGACTCGGATCGACGTTGCGGCCGCAGTCAAGTCCGCCATCACGAAGCTGACCTTCGAGGAGTTCATGGCCTCGAAGACCCCAGACGAGCAGGCAGCGTTCATGGCCCAGATGGCCGCGATGAGCGAGCCGAAGAAGAAGAAGGCCTAACGAGAGTGGGGGGCGCAAGCCCCCCATTTTTTTCTCTTTTTTATTTACTCAGAGTTTTTTATTTTGCTCTCAGCTGACTGAGAGCTGGCAGTTCAGAGAGGCTGCGCTGCTTAGCTTGCTCCTGGGTACTCAGAGAGGCTGCGGTGATTGTCGGAGTCTTAGAGATGGTTACATAAACCGTTTATCCAGCCATACCACAGACTCGAACCCATTCCCCACCTCTTGAGAGGTATCAGCTAATGAGACTCATTTTCGATGTTTGATTTGACAGATATACCCCCTCCCCCTCACTAGTTGAGTTTTTTTTTTTTTTTTTTTTTTTCAACAGAACAACTCAACTCAACTCCTCAGAGCACAGGTGGTATCTGTTAAATCGAAAATCAAACATGAGTTTCTTCATCCACTGATCCACACAAATCGCTCAAGGCCCATCAGTTTCTTCTTGCTAACTCCCACAAATTGTGATACCATTACTCAGTGAAGCGGACGGCAACAGGAGTCAGCAAATGCCCAGACGTGATAGCGGCCGCATCGGAGTCGCTCGTAAGATATTATTGGATGCTGCACAAAAGGCAATGGAGACAGGTGAGTATATCATTAGCTTAAAGTGTCGCTCAAAGTCAGACGCATTTAACATTCGACAAAGCTGTTATACATTCCAGCGATCGTGGGCAGCGGCCGTTGAAGAGCAAGCTATTCTAGATGGCAAAGACCCAACGATTGTGCTTAATGAAACTGTGATGAAGGCCTCATGGCCGAGTGCTTCGATTAGATATGAGTTTATTGAGGGTAATCACTGGCTTTTATTTGAGTTTAAGCGAATAGCGACTGATCCTAACTGGGATGAATTGCTTAAAGAGCGCTTAGTTGCGGGGCCGCCTCCAAGAGCACCAAAGCCACCGCCACCACCTGTTGAGCAACAACTGAACAGTGATGAAGTATATCGTATTATCTCGGAGATTGAACCATGAGTGATACAGAGCTTAAGAAACAGCTTGATAAGGCGAGGAAAGAAGGTGTCGCGATTTTTAAGACAGATGATATTGAGAAGACTCGACAAAAGCTTTATCGCATATTAAGAGAGGAAAAGAAAAATCAGCTGCCGATGTTCCCGCCGCTTCCAGTGACAATCAAGACCACGAAGCAAGCTGATGAGATAATGATTATCTCAAAAAAAGAACAAGCATTAGTTTCTGTTCAACCGAGCGCACCTGATGTAATAGAGCAAATACAAAAAACCAAGCAGATCAAAAAAGCTCCACTTTGGATCAAGCGTTGGCGAGATGAAATACAGCAAGTTGAAGAACAAAACCCAACCTTCGTTCAAGGTAATCCAGATTGTAAAGATGGCTGGGAATACTTTGATACACTAAAGAACATAATGGACACTTATATGGACTTGGATAATGAAGATGAATTACTCGAGAAAGCAATTAGAGGGGCTTACGAGGATTTTACAGCGAACTTGATTGCGGCCTTTTATCCGCAGTATATTAAACCAAAGCCAATAACTGAGATGACTCTTGACAAAGAGATTGAATGGCTTAGAGCGCGTTTAGGTGAGTTGGTCAACGATCGCTCACAGGAGGCACAAAGTGAGATTAAAAAGATAACTGAAAGACAAGAAGTATTGAGGAAACGAAAGGATGAAGAGTTGATGAAGAAAGCAGTGCTCGGATGAAGAAACAACAGTGGTTAATGAGACTTGATGACAGCGATCTTAAACTAGAGGTTTCAAAGAAGGAGAGACAAATATTTCTCTTTGTTGAGACCAAAGAGAAGAGTGTTGGATTACTTGCATTATCACTTCCTAATGCAAGAAGAGTACAAAAGGCTCTTGAGTGCTTAATCAAACAACTTGAAAATGCACCAGAAGATGTAGTTGATCTTTATCCAGAACAAGTCAGCCTTTTCATGACACAAGTAAGGAAGATAAACAGTGGACGATGAACTCGACTACATCATAATCAAGTTCGATCTCGCTGATATGAAGCTCGAAGTCAAGTCGAGCGTCAGCAAGTTGACCGCCAAGTTCATCCTTCGACAGATAATCACTGCGCTCGAGGATGAAGATGATGGGACTGATATGGCTACATAAACGGTTTATCAAGCCATACGAGTGTGTGATACACGAGATTGTTGACAGTAGTCTTTTTGTGTGATACCATGTTTTTACCGGCTTGAGAAGCCGGGCTTGAAACCAAGGAGACTACAATGTTTAGACTCGATGCTGACTTGATAGAGACAATCGACGGTGATCTCGGTTTGGAGTCACTCCCACGCGAGACCTTAGTTGCCTTCTGTAGGGAGCTTGGAATCCTCCCCGCTGGATCACGCGGACTCATCGCTGCCCGCCTCCGCAAGATGTATCAAGAGACGGGAGTTGCACAATGACCAAGAAGCAAGCACGAACGCTCGCTGTTTCCTACAACGCCTTCCAAGATGCTAGGAAGGAAGACGACGAGAATGGGACTCATGTCTGGACGGGCATCCTCTGCCGAGCCCAACGTGAGACCGGAGTGATCTTAATTCCCTTCGAGGAGCTGGCTTACTGGGCCACTTACAAGAAGAGGAGTGTGGCATGAAGCCCGCCACGTTGTTCACTGTGTGGACGCCCGATGAAGTAGCTGAGTGCTTAGAAGGCGTTGGTAACACAGCACTTTATACGAAGCTGTGGTCCTTCGTTCCTGACTATAAGAAGTTCGATAATGAAGGCCCGCCCGATCCAGGCACAAACGCTTTGTCAGACTTTTGGCGTCGCCTTTCACCCACTGAGCAAGCCCTGCTCAACATCCTCGCTGAACGACAGGAGAAACAGTATGGCCACGGCTAACTTAGATCACGAAGACGGTCAGCAAGCTGACTGCGACTGCTGTGGTCGCAAGCGGCAGCTCAGCCGAGTCTGGTTCTGTGGGATGGAAACTTGGGCCTGCGCGGAATGCAGGCATGAAGAGCCAGCTCTAAACTGTGGAGGTGAAGATGACTAAGTATGGAGTCTGGTGTCAAGTGTGGGGTGGGGTTCTCGGACCCCGCTCCTCTTGGCTTAAGCACGACGGCAAGCGTTATGAAACAGAGAACGAAGAGGAGGCGGCCTTCATTGCGACCAAGCTAACCAAAGATCGAGCTAACCATCCACGCGCTTCATTCCTCTACACACCTCAAGCAATCGGAGAACACTTCAATGGCCTATGAGACAAAAAGCGAAGCACTTGAGACTGTTGTTGCAACAGCTCATCAAGAGCTGGTTGACATCGGGACTGAGATGCAAGACGCTTTCGACGAGAAAGGCGAGCGTTGGCAAGAGGGCGATAAAGGGCAGGAGATGCTGGCTGCGGCTGAGGTGTTCGCCAGCCTTGACTACCCTGAGCCGCCCGACGCACTTAAGAGCAACACTATCGAGTGGCCTCGCACTATCTACAAGAACCCAACGAGGGCGCAGCGAGTCGAGATCTGCGTGACTGCCCTGCGTTCAGTCATTGAGGCCCTTGGTCACGATGAAGAAAACGAGGAAACCAAGAGCTTCGTTGAGGCGCTCGAACAGCTCGCTGATGATGCTGAGTCAGTCGAGCCGATCGGCCGATGAGAGACGGCTTAATACAGTTGGGGGCGGTGCTCTTGTGGAGCACTGCTCTCACTCTCACTATCTGGGACGCATTCGGCGGGTTCACACTCGCCGTTTGCCTCTCAGTCGTTCTCACCGTCACACTTATCATAACACTGTTATCATCGGGAGATGAATTCTAATGGAGACTTTCAACGTCGTCTGTATCGTTCCAGTCAATCACTTGACTGACGTACTTAAGCGGCTCGAGTCACTCAAGATACCTTACAACGTCGAGCTTCGACGCACAGTCCGAAAGCCCAACGAGCCGCGAACAGTGAACGGAGTGACCAACAAGGACTTCATTCTTGATCGCCTCTCCAAGGGACCGCTGACTGTCCGACAGCTTGGAGACGCCTTCATGGCTGACGGTCGCAAACGCCAGCGGATGCACGGCCCACTGTTCCAACTCAAGAAGGCCAAGCTCATTAAGCAGACCAAAGACGGCCTTGCACTCATAGGTGCCGCATGAAACTGTACAAGACCTACAGCTTCCGAGACAAAGACCCTGTGATCGACCTCTTGCGCACGGCGATCAAGGACCGCGGCGTCAAGTATAGTCACATCGAGGCTGAGTCAGGTGTCACGGTCAACACTTTGTACAACTGGTTCTCCGGCACTACCAAGCGGCCGCAGTTCGCGACAGTCAAGGCGGTTGCAAGAGCAATCGGTTACGACTTCCAGCTCACGAAGAGACACTTTAACCAGAGTCATCGGCTCAAGCTTGTGAAAGGAGGCAAGAGATGAAAGGGATCTTGATCGACCCTCGCTCGAAGCGGATCGAGGAAATCGAACTCAAAAACGACAAGAACATCAGCACCATCATCGAGTGCGATCACATCGACGGAGTTAAAGTCACTGAGCGCTTGATGATGTATCTCGATGATGTGGGAGCACTGCCTCCGAATATGGGAGGGCCGAAAGATCAGTGTTTCTTCTGCTTCAATCGAGAGGGTTATCTCAGGACTGAGTTCGGCGGGCCTGCGTTAGTGCTCGGCTGTGATCGAGCTGGCTACTCACGCAGCGTCAAAGACGATGATCTCAAGTTCATCGAAGAAATGGTCGAGTGGCTTGACATCCATCCAGTGGACATCGGCCGCTCTGAAGGCTGGATCATGCATCCAGTTTTTGGTCGGATGCAACAGCTGGTCCAAAAGGTCATCTTCGCGAAGGGTAAGGCCCCCAAAGAGAAGGCTTGACAGCAAACTAAGTTCATGATATAATTGTTTTTCTCAGAAGAGGAGCGCGTTATGAGACAATACACTGCAATAATCGCTGAAGAGATCGGTTGCCCAGAGTGGATCGAGAAAAAGCCCATCTCTTATTGCAATCGAGATGACAAGGACGAAGTTTGTTACTGCCAAGCTGCGGCGGGGCGGATCATCAAGCTTCACGACGCCGAGATCATGGAGAAGGTCAGGAAGGTGATGCTGTGATCTACTTCAACAACCTACAGCACGCGATCAGGTACGGCTACTCAACAGCGCCGACTTGCATCGCCTTCAGGAAGACCAAGGGGTGGTTCGTCTACTCTCCATTCGATGGCTGCCCCAAGGACGCGACGCCAGAACTCTTCTTGGCGAAGCAAGGCCACCTTCCCATCCCTCTCTCAGTTGAGGGCGGGGAAGCTCTTTTATCTCTCCTTTTTTCACTCTTATCAGACGGAGTTAACGATGAAGCATCCACCAACTGAAGAACAACAGGCGATCGTCGATGCAGCGTTGTCCAGCAAAGACAACCTGCTCATCAACGCACTTGCTGGTGCGGCCAAGACCACTACACTCGAGTTGCTTTGTGAGAAGATGCCGGTCCAGCCGATCCTCAGCATCGCCTTCAACAAGCGGATCGCCGAAGAGATGGCGAAGAAGCTTCCAGGGCATGTTAAGTGCTCGACGATCAATGCGCTTGGTCATCGAGTCTGGAGTGAAGCGACAGGTCGTCGCTTGACACTTGATGCGAAGAAGAACTCAACTGTCTTCCGTTCAGTACTTGACAACATGCCTCGCGGAGTCAAGTCCAAGTACAGTGACAGCTTCGAAGAGGTGATGAAGATCGTTCGCTCCGCGAAGGTCGCTGGCTACATCCCTGACAAGGCCTTTCCGAACGCCAAGCACTTAATCAGCGGCGAGGACTTCTTCAACTCACTCGAAGACATCCCCGAAGAAGAGCATTGCAACTTGGCGGATGAGATCTTAGTCAAGTCCATCAACCTCGCTTACAACGGGATGATCGACTTCGACGACCAGATCTACATGCCCACCTTGTTCGGCGGAAGCTTTCCTAAGTTCCCAATCGTGATGGGAGATGAGACTCAGGATTGGTCTCCGCTCAATCACGAAATGCTTTCGAAGCTGACGACGACGAGTCGCTTCATGGGAGTCGGTGATCCTTGGCAAAGCATCTACGCTTTCCGAGGCGCGATGACTGGTGGGATGGCCTCGCTCAAGGAGCGCTTTTCGTGCAAGGAGATGACACTGAGCATCAGCTTTCGGTGTCCACAGTCGATCATCAGACGGGCGCATACCAGAGTGCCTCACATGAGATGGCCGACTTGGGCTGTCGAAGGTGCAGTCAACGAGCGTGGAGAGTGGGACATCGACAAGGTTGAAGATGGAGCGACGGTTATCTGTCGAAACAACGCTCCGCTTTTCAAGGCCACGCTCGACTTACTTAAGAACGGCCGCGGGGCTAAGCTTGTTGGTGCGGAGGTCGGCCCAGGTCTCGTCAAGATTCTTAAGAAGATGGGACCGGAGTCAATGACCTCAGCAATGGTCCTCGACGCGATCGACAAGTGGGAAATCGAGGCGCTTAAGAAGACTCGGAACCCCGGAGCGGTCGCAGACAAGCGTGAGTGTCTTGAAGTGTTCGCGGTGGCTGGACCAAACCTTGGTGCGGCGATTGCTTACGCCGAGCACGTCTTGTTTAAGAGCGAAGGAACGATCACCCTTATCTCAGGTCACAAGAGCAAGGGTCATGAGTGGGATAACGTCTTCCACCTTGATCCCTGGCGCATCCCTTCCAAGTGGTCAACGCCTGGTACTGAGTCTTACGAGCAGGAGCTGAACGTCCGCTACGTGATCGAGACACGGGCGAAACAGACGTTAAACCTCATCTCGATGGAGCCGTCGCATGGATAGCTTGACTGCACTGCAGACAGAGACGAAGAACGAGTTCGTCTCTCAGCTTAAGAAAGAGGCGGATCGGATCTCGAACGATTTGATCCTGATCAACAACTTGATTGGGGCGCTCAACGACAAGATCACTGGATACAACAGTCTCTTGAGTGAGGTCCACGTCTTCCGGAATGATGTGGCTAAGGAGATCGCCGACAACAGCGGAGAGGAGGACGAGGCGAAGGCCGCTTGGGCTGACGAGTGGGATCAAGGGTATGCTGAAGAGATCGACGACATTCCTGAAGTCGAAGTCGAAAAGCTGACACACGCCGACGAACTCGACAACCTGCCACAGGAGCCCTAATGGTCAAGCGGGTCATCAATGGCCTGCTCTTCGAAGCCATCTCCCCCTCAGTCTTTCACTTAAGATTGAGTGGGGAGGGGAGCGATCCCATCATACTGCGATTTGGTGGGGTCGTCTGGAGTGCAGGCTTTTCGGATACAGAGAAGGATGTTTTCCTCTCGAGAGAAGAAGCGACGACATGGCTCCGAAAAGTGATTGAGCAAACGGAGCTTAAATACAGAACCACCTTTAGCTGCATAGTGGAGAGAAAATGACTGAAGAAGAACAGATCGCTGCGAAGATGGAACAGCTGGCGAATGAGCTTGCGAACACCAAGCCCTCGCCTCAAGCGCTTGCTGTCGCGGACCAGATAATCCATCGAGCCTCAGCCGCCTTGGCCGACGTTCACGCTCATGCAACAGCGCGGATCACCAGCATGAGAGAGCAACTGAATGAACTCGAGGAAACGATTGTGCTCGCTCGAGAACAGTCTGAGGAGCACATGAAAAACTTCATGCGCTTGATAACGGAAGGAGAAGAAAGCATCAGAGCAATGGAACTGGCAGTTGCCAGGATCGGCGACCACCTGAAAAAATAATGTGAGAAACTGTGAAATAACGGTTGACAAACCATATCAGGTGTGGTTCAATGGTATCGTTCACTCGGTATGGCTACATAAACGATTTATCCATACCTCACTAAAACTCGCAAACAAGGGAGATTCCAATGCGAGAGTCAATCACGATCCAAGGCCTCGATTTTGCTGTCCACTCGCCATACGAAGCTGGTCATCAGCTCACCGCCGACGAAGCGGGAGTTCTTAACCAGACCTTCCACGAGAACCTTCGCAACAACTTCGCCTCGACAGTCAAAGATTATAAGGCTGAACATGGCGACGACCTCCCCGAAGCAGCACTGACCAAGCTTCAGGAGGAGTTCGACGAGTACTCGAAAGACTACAAGTTCGGCGTTCGCCGTGGTGGGACTCGTGCCCCGGCAGATCCGATCGAAGCCGAAGCCTTCAGGATGGCCAAGGACTCGATCCGCGCCAAGCTCAAGGAGATGCAGCGTAAGGCCGACGCCAGCGACATTGCTGACGCCGCAATCCGCTTGCTCGCCTCGGACAAGGGCAATGCTTACCGCACTGCCGCAACCCGCCGCGTTCAAGAGGCCCAGAAGATCGCTCAGGAGTCCCTGGCCGACGTTCTGGACAACCTGTCCGCGCCGACTGAAGAGAAGGCGGCTTGATCGCCCTTCTTTACAACGCCTTGCATAGCCCGTTCGGGATTGTCTTTCAAACAGACGACCCTGGACGGGCGAAGGCTCGGTTTTACTCGACTCGGGCCAAGCTAGCCGATCCCAAGTTGGATTGTCTAAGCTTGGTTTCGAGTCCTCTTGATCCATCTCAGCTTTGGATCGTTAAGAAAGGCGCAGAAGATGAAGCGACGTGAGGACTTTCCCCTAATGAAGGTGACTCTAAACCTTTATGATGGGGACTTTCAACAGCTCCAGTCCCTCTATCCACGACTCGGCGCTTCGAAAGTGATCCGCGTTCTCGTCCATTCACACTTGAAAGACATTCACTCGAAAGCAACAACCCGCATCAAAGAAGAGGAAGCAGCATGACCGACATCAGCGAACTCTTTTCTCGTGATCCTGAGTCACTCACCGATCAAGACCTCGACGCAATCGTGAAGCACCTTCAATCCCTTCGCGCTCAGTTCATGCTTGGCGCAAAAACAGCTGGAACAATGAAGAAGCGAGCAACCAAAGAGAAAGTAACAAACATCAACTTGGATGAGCTTGGTCTATGAAAGCAATCATTCTCGTTCACTCAGACAGAGCAAAGTACTTGCTGTTTGTCAAGCCAATCAGCTTTGATACCCAAGCATGGGCCAATGAACACAGAGCATCATTGAAATTGCTCCAAGTCGTTCGTGTAATCGAGGAGGTAGCATGAACAAACCAGAAGCCTTTTTCACAGGAACACAAGTCCAGCAAACATGGGACTCAACATCACTTGGCTGGCTTAAAGAGTGCCCCCGCAAATACTACTACTCGATGATCGAGGGCTGGAACAGCAAGCACAAAAGCTACCACTTGATCTTCGGCTCTTACTACCACAAATCACTTGAACTCTACGACCTGGAAAGAGCGAAGGGCGCTGATCACACAGTCGCCCTCCGCGACACTCTCCGATGGCTGATGAAGATCACTTGGGAGTGGGAAAGCGATGACACCGCAAAGAATAGAGAGACGCTCGTCCGCTCTGTCGTTTGGTATCTCGATCACTTTCAAGCGGACACAGCGCAGACGATGATCTTGAGTGATGGCCTCCCAGCCGTCGAACTGACCTTCCACTTTGAGCTAACGAAGGAGATCACCCTTGCCGGACACCTCGATAGACTTGTCACATTTCTTGACGCTCCGTATATTATGGACAGAAAAACAACCGGAGCCACACTCGGATCAAACTACTTCGATCGGTTTGAGCCAGACAATCAAATGTCCCTTTACACACTTGCAGGACGGATTGCGTATGATACTCCCGTCCGAGGTGTTATCATTGATGCCGCTCAGATCGCCGTCGGATTCACTCGTTTCGATCGAGCTATCACATATCGTACAGATGATCAGCTCAAAGAGTGGACACGAGACACCATCTCCTGGATTGAGCGATCCTACGGATATGTCGAGAAAAACTACTGGCCTATGAACGACAAGGCCTGTATGCTTTGCAATTACAAGCGGATCTGTAGCAAAGACCCGAGCGTTCGTGAGACCTTCTTGAACAGCGACTTCGAGAAGAGGAGGTGGAACCCAAGTGAGGGGGCTAAGAATGCTTAGGCCTCCTAATGAGAGGCCACCATATGAGATGGCTATGAAAGAACATGCCTGGCTTCTACGAGCGGAAGGACTGTCGTTAAGAGCAATTGCCGGCCGCTGTGGTGGGAGTGAGACAGCAGCAATGAACAGAATACGAACTTTCGGTCGTCGAGTACGAATAGCAATGATATACATAAAGAGAGGAAAATATGCCCAGCCTTGACAAGCACGTCAGCACAACAACAACCAAGCTCTTAATGATTGGAGACTCCGGTGCAGGAAAAACCTCCTCTCTCGCTTCACTCGTCGAAGCCGGATACAAGCTCCGCATCCTCGACTTCGACAACGGGCTCGACTCCCTTGTCTCACAAGTCCGCCGAAGATGCCCTGATAAGGCTCAGAATGTCTCGTTTGAAACACTCCGCGACCAGTACAAGGGTTCTGGCGCTGGGGTTGTGCTCGACGGAGCGCCAAAAGCTTTTATCACGGCTATGCAGCTACTCGATAAGTGGGGAGAGTTGGGTAAACCGAGTCAGTGGCCGACCGATACGGTTCTCGTCATTGACTCTCTTACTTTCTTTTCTCAAGCAGCCTTCAACTACGCCCACTTTCTCAACCCCGGAGCAAAAGATAAGCGAGCCATCTTCTACTCCGCTCAAGAGTCCATCGAACACACCTTAGCCATGTTGACGGCTGAGTCATTCAAGCCCAACGTGATCGTCATTGCTCACATGACCTTTCTCAATCGGCCAGACGGCACGACGAAAGGCTTTCCGATCGCAGTAGGGCAAGCCCTTTCGCCGAAGATCGCACCTTACTTCAACTCAGTTGCCTTAGTCGAGTCGTCTGGCTCCGGACAGTCCATCAAGCGTTCGATGAGGACTGTCTCCACCCCCTTGATCGATCTGAAGAATCCGGCCTCGTTCGAGTTGGCTGAGACGCTCCCGATCGACCAAGCCCTGGTCACGTTCTTCCGAACCGTCCAGGGTGCTTCCAACGTAGTGAAACTTGCAAAATAGAGGATCAACAAATGACAGACTTTCAAGACATCTTGAACAAGCCTATGAGTGAGATTGATCGACCGAAGCCTTATCCAGTCGGCAGCTATGTCGCACTTGTTGAGGGCCTTCCTAAGTTTGAGAAGGTGGGAGAGAATCAGACTCAATGCGTGGACTTTACCCTCCGCTTTTTGAGTGAGAGGGAAGACGTGGATAAGCTGGCCTTGATGGAGGCCGGTGGGATCAACGGCAAGTCAATCCGTCACAGAGTGTTCTTGACTGAGGACTCGCTGTGGAGGGCCAAGAAGTTCTTGGTCGATGATCTCGGGATCGACGATGAAGGCGGAGCGAAGCGGTTGTCTCAGCTCATTAACGAGGCACCTGGTCGTCAGGTCATCATCACTATCCGTCACCGCCCTGCAAAGGACGGCTCGGTTGTTTACAGCGAAATTAGTCAGACCGCCAAGGTTTGATTAGTAGGAGGCGGGGGCCTAACAAGCCCTCGTCTCTTTTTTCCCACCCAGAGGAGACTAAGCCTATGCGAAAGCTTTTGCTGGCTACGACAGTGCTTTGCGCCTTAGCCAGCGGCGCACAAGCTACCACAGTAAACCTCGGCCTTGACCCAACGCCTTGGATCACGGATGGAGCAGCTAACCTAACGATCACTCCAACCGCTCCTGGTCAGCAAGTCACGAACCTGCCCTGCATCATCTGCGGTGCAACTCAGCCCCAGCAACCAGCTGGCTTCGGCTATAACGACTTCCACAACAACGGAGCACAGAACACAGTCAGTTATTTTTCTACGGCTGTCGTTCCTGGTGGTGGTGGGTCTGGACTAGCCCAAGACCAGTTCGCTGGTACGACTGGCTATACTCTCACAGCCAACTCTCCACTGCTCAATGCTATCGGCGGCTTTAACGGCTTCAGCATCGGAGTGGATAGCAACCAAGCGGGGACGGATGCTCAGATCCTGGAAAGCTTCTGGTTTCTGAACCTCTCGACCCACACGGTCCTGGCAGTCTTCCGGCCGCCAGGTGGTTACGACATCAGTCCGCTTAACAACGGGACCGGCTTTCCTGACTACACGATCAATGGACTCTCTTTGGCTGGCGTCAGTGCTGGGGATCAGATTATGTTCTTCGCGCGTATCACTAACGCAAACGATGGACCTGATAGCTTCTTCCTCATCCCGCAAGTGGCGGCAGTTCCACTTCCTGCTGTTGGCTCTGGGTTTCCCTTGCTGATCGCAGGTATCGGCGGTCTTGTAGCGTTGCATCGTAGGCGTAAAGCGCGTTTAGCTTAATTAAGTCGGGCCGGAGCCAGCAGGTCTTGCATTTGGCTCCGGCCCTTCCTCACAGGAGAGTCAAATGACTTCTGCCCAATTCCAGTCAGTCTCTACATCAGCAATCATAGTCAACCGCGATGAGCGCCAACGGAGCGATCTCGAGGACGTTGACGTTCTTGCTGACTCGATCAGACGACTCGGCTTAATCCATCCTCTCGTTGTCACGAGAGATCTTGTTCTTGTCTCCGGTGAGCGTCGGCTTACCGCGGTTAAGTCACTTGGCTGGAGCCACGTCACCATCCAGTTCCAAGACGAGTGCGACGCTTATCTGCTTCACGCCATCGAACTCGAAGAAAACGTGAAGCGCCGGGAACTGCCGTGGCAAGATGAGTGCAGGGCCGTACAAGAGTATCATCAACTGAGGGCGAATGAAGAAGCTAAATGGACGCTCGAAGACACCGCGGAGGCGCTCGGACTCACACAGCCGGAAGCGTCGGCGCGGATCACTGTCGCCAAAGAACTGGCGGACCCGAAGTCGATGATCCACGCAGCGCCTCGCTACACTACAGCGGTTAACATGACTCGACGAACTGCTGAACGAAAGGCCGCCGCTGAGTTAGATAAGATACTTGATCTTGTCGAGCCGGAACGGCCGAAAGACACGATCCTGAACACTAGCTTTCTAAAGTGGGCTCCAGAGTACCGAGGGCCGTTGTTCAACTTCATCCACTGTGACTTTCCTTATGGCATCAACGCTCACAAGTTCGGCTCAGCCTTTGTTGGAGGCCACGTTCACGGAGACTACGAAGACACCAAAGAGAACTACATCGAGTTAATCAAGTGTCTCCTTGGCAACCTTGATAAGATCATGAGTGATAGTGGCCACTTGCTGTTCTGGTTCTCGATGACCCACTACCACGAGACATTCGAGCTTCTTTCCTCAGAGTTCTTCGTCGATGCTTATCCGCTTGTTTGGCACAAGAGCGACAACGCTGGCAACGCTCCTCGTCCACAGCACATGGCTCGTCGAGTTTACGAAACAGCGTTCTTTTGCTCGAGAGGCGATCACCCGATCGTCAAGATCGCAAGCAACCTCTTCTCTGCATCGACGGTCTCAGATCGTCACATGAGTGAGAAGCCAGTCACAATGCTAACTCACTTCTTCAAGATGCTCGTTGACGGCCACACGGCAATGCTCGATCCTACAGCCGGTTCCGGTTCAGCTCTCCGTGCAGCAAAACGCTTGGGTGCTACCCGCATTATGGGACTCGAGATTAACGAACAGTTCGCGCGTGATGCCAACAAAGCTCTAACAGAGGACACAATGGAATGAGAGTCTACATCGCCTCCGACATCAAGTATGCCAGGCGTTGGATTAAGTTGCGTGAACAACTGTTTCCGAGAGTGGTAATTGTTTCGTCTTGGATCGACTTTCTTAAAGATGGAGAGCCAAAGGCGTCAGCTCAAGTCGTTAAAGAGTCTTGGGAGAACAATGTCAAAGATGTTCTCTTGTCTGATGTGTTGATACTGTATGTTGAGCCAGGTGACTCTATGCGTGGCTCTTGTTTCGAGGCGGGGATTGCGTTCACTTCAGGTAAGCGAGTTATCTTTGTGGGTGACTTGCCGACGATTGGCTCAGTTGTCTGTTGCTTCGAGAAGTTCGGGACAATGGAGCACGTTCTTCAGTTCCTCGCTGACGAGGAGATGATGCACACGGACTTTACTGGAGCGGTGAACTGATGTATGGTGAGATCTTCATCTTAGGCGAGGCGTGGGGCGAGCATGAGGAGCGTGCTCGTGCCCCCTTCGTAGGACCAAGCGGTTACGAACTGACGAGAATGCTCGACGAGGCCGGTATCAGTCGGCGTGACTGTTACCTCTCCAATGTCTTTAACCTCAGACCAAAGGAGAATAACATTGAAAACCTTTGCGGGACTCCTAGCGTCAACGGCTACGGCCCCATCAGTAAAGGGAAGAGCATCAAAGCCGACTATGCACCTGAACTTGACCGTGTGCTGCGCGAGTTGCGGAGCGTTAAACCAAATCTCGTTTTGGCCCTCGGAAACACTGCCGCGTGGTTCCTTCTCAACGCCACCGGAATCAGTAAGTTCCGAGGAACAGTTCAGGAGGCATCCTTTTCTTCCCAAGGAAATGGCCTCGGACAAAAAGTCCTCCCAACCTTTCACCCAGCAGCTGTACTCAGACAATGGGAACTCCGTCCAACCGTCGTCGCAGACTTCATCAAAGCCCGACGAGAGTCCCGTTTCCCAGAAGTTAGACGACCTAAGAGAGAAGTCTGGATCGTCGAAAGCCTTCAAGACATAGCCCTCTTTTATCGGACTTACTTACAAGGGGCGAAGGAGATCGCCTTTGACATTGAGACGGCGTTTAACGAGATCACCTGCATCGGCTTCGCGCCTTCTGAAAAGATCGCTGTTTGCATCCCTTTCGTCGATTACAGAAAGAATGGATGGAGTTATTGGTCAGCCACCGACGAAGTGCAAGCTTGGCAGTGGGTCAAGAACATCCTACACTTGCCCGCCACGAAGACAGCGCATAACGGTATCTTCGACATCCACTTTCTGTGGAGAAAGCTCGGAGCAACTCCAACCAATTACACTACAGACACAATGCTCCTCCATCATGCGCTTCAGCCGGAGTCTCGGAAAGGTCTGGGCTTTCTTGGCTCAGTTTATACGAACGAGGCGTCGTGGAAGCTAATGAGACAAAGTGATAAGATACTGGAGAAGAGGGAGAAATGATCTACTTGATCGCACATCTCGTTCGTGGCAAGCCGACCTACGACATAGCTGAGTCGATGGATGGGACTGAGAGTGACCCTGGCCCTTGGTTCATCACCTCAATAGGATGGCGAGCTTATCCTTATTGGCAGAAGCCTCTTGGTGAGATAATGCATGGGTATCAACTCCCTAATCCACCAGATGTTATTGCTTGGCCTGACTACATCCAGAAGCAGAAATCACGAGAGAAGGTGGCGAAGCCACTTCGTCAACCAATCGACCTTGAGGAGTTAGGCCTGTGAAGTTCCGCCCCCGACAGCTTGAGGTCGATGCGTTCCAGCTCGGCCGTGACCCACAACCTGATTGGTTCAAGCGTGCCATCGAGTTCGAGTGGGCTGTCGTCTATCCAAACTCAACAGTCCTTCGAACCTCTTATGGATCAACTCGTACCGTCTTTAAGGGTGATTGGATCTTGTGTGGCTACAACGGAATACCTCATGCTATCAGCAAAAATGACTTTGACAAGATGTATGTGGAGATAGGAAATGAAAATCGTTCAGACTGAACACATTTCCCCTCATATGGGAGAGATGGAAAAACAGTGGGTCTACAACGGACTCGACTGTTGTGTCACTCATGAGATCAGCTCGATCCTACAGGAGCAGCTTGATGACGTAACTCGAGAGACGTATAACCTTCGCTTCGCGTTGCAAGCACCTGTGCTGGAGATGAACCTTCGTGGTGTCTTGGTTGATATAACTGAGCGTGACCGCCTCATCATCGACTATGAGAAGCGGGTCAAACGCTTGAGTGACCAACTTGATGTGATCCTCGAAGTGGGGATCGGCACAACTTGCAAGTGGTCCTCTCCAAAGCAACTGATGGAGCTGTTCTATGGCGTACTCTGTATACCCCCTATCCGCAGACGAGGAACGTCTGGTGAGATGGTTCCGACAGTCAACAGGGGCGCACTTGAGAAGCTTACGAACTACTTCGTCGCTCAGCCCATCGTCAACCACATTCTTATTCTTAGAGATATACAAAAGAAGATCTCAGTTCTTAAAACTCGGATTGACGCTGACAATCGAATGCGTACAAGCTTCAATATCGCAGGGACCGAAACGGGACGCTTCTCCAGTTCAATGGCTGATCTCGAGACTGGAACAAATCTCCAGAACATCGAGGAGGGCCTCCGACGAGTCTTTATAGCTGATCCAGGAATGAAGCTTGGAAACATAGATCTCGAACAAGCCGAGTCTCGAGTCGTGGGTGCAATCTGTTGGAACTTATTCGGCGATGGAGCATATCTCGATGCTTGTGAGTCAGGAGATCTCCATACCGAAGTTGCTAAAGGAATTATGCCAGCACTACCTTGGACAGGAGATAAGTATAAGGACCGCGAGATTGCCGAAAGACCACACTATCGTCAGCACTCCCTCCGGTACATGGCTAAGCGACTTGGCCACGGCAGCAACTACATGGGACAGCCCGCGACAATGGCTTTTCACTCCCAGATGCCAGTCAAAGTTATCAAGGACTTCCAGACGGCGTACTTCACGAAGTTCATTGCGATCCAGAGGTGGCACCAGTGGGTCGAAGACGAACTGAAGATGAAAGGCCAGTTGACGACGATGCTTGGGATGCGGCGCTGGTTCTTCGGGAGGCGGAATGACCAAGGTACGTTGCGCGAAGCTGTTGCATTCGAACCACAAAGCGTCTCCGTCGAAATCCTGAACCGGATTATGCTGAACGTATGGCGCGCTAACAAAGTACAGTTGCTGTTGCAAGTCCATGATTCACTCTTATTTCAGTATCCTGAAAAAGATGAAGCAATCGTTATACCACAGATGATGAAGCTCTTTGAGTACCCTGTGAGGCTCCGTGGGGATCGCACTTTGATGATCCCTGCTGAGGTAAAGACTGGATATAATTGGGCTCCGAAAACAAATGAAAACCCTCAAGGACTCGCAAAGTGGAAAATGGCCGTGGGAGATCGTGGATAGAGTTATTTGTTGAACAGACCGCTGAAACAGCCTCACCAGACATTTTTAGGAAGTGGGCTGGAATAGCAGCGATCGCAGGAGCGATGGAAAGAAAGATATGGGTAGTCTCTAGGGGAACACCTTTATTCCCAAACCTTTACGTCATGCTGATCGGGCCACCAGGAGTGGGCAAGTCAATCATACTTGCTCGCATTAACCAGCTGTGGGGTTTTCTCCAAGAGCATCACAAGGGCTCGTCTTCGTTAACTCGAGCCTCATTTATTGATGAGCTTGATGGAGCAAAGCGTAAACAACTGTTTGGACCTGGACCCTATGAAGACTACAACTCACTCACAGCAGCAATCAGCGAGATGGGCGTTCTCCTCCCAGCTTACGAGCACGCCTTTATGTCCACTCTCACCGACATCTATGACGGAACTCCATATAGCGAGAAACGACGCACAAAGGAGCTGTCAATCACAATCGCCAAGCCTTTTTTTAATCTGGTGTGTGGCTCTACCCCTTCTTACCTCGGAAAATTCATGCCAGAGGGTGCTTGGGATCAGGGTTTTATCTCCAGAAACATCATGGTCTACTGTGGAATCAGTGAGCCTCGCAATCCCTTCGAGTCACCAGCCAAGATCGAGTTGACTGGACTCATAAAAGACCTGCGCTTGATTGGCGACCAGCGAGGTGAACTAGTCTTCTCAAAAGAGGCTTCCACCGCCTTGGTAGCTTGGGTACTCAGTGGTGGTCCCCCCACTCCCGACCATCCCCGTCTGGCCTCCTACATCCCCAGAAGAACTGCCCACCTCCTGAAGTTGTGCATGGTGTGCGCGGTAGCCTGGGGTGCTTCGCAGGTGATAGAAATCCAGCATTATCAAGAGGCTCTCGGATGGTTGCTCGAGGCTGAGGCTTTGATGCCCGACATCTTTAGGGCCATGCTCAAGGGTGGGGATTCTCAAGCGCTCCAAGACTGTTGGCACTTTATTTGGAAGATGAATGGGCGGACGGGTCAACCAGTTATGGAGAGTGTGGTAGCCCTCTTTTTGAGCGAGCGCGTCCCTGCTCATAACGTCGAGAAGCTTATGCAGCTCATGGTCCGAACTGGTCATGTCGAGCACATCCTCACTCCTAGTGGACACAGAGCATTCAAGCCCTTGCCCAAACCACAGGACTTCTAAACCCACTTATCGTTCGCTTCGAGATCAATGAGCCTCTGTGTCATCTGCTGATCAATGAAGCGACCGTAGTCAGCCGCCGCTTCAATAACCTCTGGATAAAACGCTTCTTGATTGATGATCTCAACTGGTTGAACAAGGGGGACTACGCGCTGAACGCGGACTCGCCAGCCGGGAGGAACCGGGTTGCCCGAAAGGGGATAGACGACGTAGCCACCAGTCGGAGAGCCTATCCCCACCACCTGATAATCAGCAGGCGCGATGTTGTTCAGCGCTCCGGTTGCGTCTTTGGTCTTGAGTTGAAGATGACTCAAGTCCATTATCGGAAAGTCGAACGCCCACTGAGTTGTCGCGCCATTCCCTAAGTAGGTGGCGGCTGATGCTTGAGTGGCAAGGGTCATTTTTCTACCTCTGGTATGGCTGGATAAATGGTTTATCCAACCCTCTCTTTACCTGTAACGCATTTCATCTGCTGTCAGCGGCCGCGTCCCACTTGTACTCCGCCTCGAGCCAATCGGTGTCGAGCGACCATAAACAATCAACCTTCTCCACTCCGTGAAGTTCCTCGGAGGTGGCACTTCCCCTCTTTGTATCCGCTGCGCCTCTTCAGCCCATCGACCCATCTGCTTCGACGTCAGCTTAACTCCAGCAAACACTCCGAGAAGCTCGAACGATGTTTGGAGTGGTGGTATCCAAGTTTCCATCTTACTTGCATCAATCTTCGTCGCGTACTTCTTCACATCCCGCATCCATCTTCTCGGAACATCAAGTGCCGCCGTCAGTGGAATACTTGCTCTGGCGTACTCTCCATGAAGCAAAGCATAGGAAGCCTCTTTAACGAATGGAACGAAAGTTGTTCCTAACCCTGCCAACTCCTTAACGGCCGTCACTCCCCAAGGATCATCCTTATGTGGCTCACCTCTAATCAAAGAGTGGATAAAAGCAAGCGCTCCTACATAAAACACCCCTGCCGAAAATGCAGTGAAACCTGCTCCTCCCATTGACTTTCCCATCTCAGAGAAGGTTTGCATTGTCTCTTTCGCAGCTCGATCAGCAAACGCTTGTTTAACATCTCTTACATCTTCCGCAACCTTGAAGCCTTTGACATGGAGCTGGTTGACGACGTGGTTGAAGAAGCCATAGAACTGAGCGAACGGTCGGAGGGACTTGTCGATGTTGAACTGTGATTTGTCCATCAAATTCGACGAGTTATGAGCTAGACGAACGAGCTTATCTCCATAAAGCGCCGCATCAGTATGACTCATTCCTTCCCGTTCACCCTTTAAGTAACCGGCCCACCAAGCAACTGTCGCCGTCATATAATCTGTGTAAGCGATCTGCAGTTGTCCTGCATACTCGCTGTTGTGTTGGAATGACTCCCAATTCGACCACTGCCCAAGCGAGTAAGCAATGTCCCTTTTCTTGTCCTTCATACGAGTCGATAGCTCAGCTGAGTTCTCAAGCGCAAAGCCCGTCATCTGATCCCAATTACTCTTCGACCTCGAGATCGTTCCCCAGGCATCCATTAGCTGAGAGTCACCAACTGCCAGTCTAATAGCCTTAAATGTGTCAAGCCCTGCTTCGCCGATAGTGTTCATCATCGCAGTTGGACTGTGAACAAGCATAGTTCCCGGATTAAAGCCAATCACATTCGAGATTGTGTTTGACTGTAGCTTCCCCATCCACCAGCGGAAAGCGTTCGCTTGGACAAGATCTGCTCTCCCTCCATCGCTCGCCATTCCAGCAAGCCAAGGCTTGAAGAGATCAGCTTGACCCTTGCCAAAAGCCTTAAACACAGTATCATAAAAGTTCTTATCATTGATTATCTTCGCTGCATTCTGTACCGCCTCCCTATGCGTCAGCTCGTGAATGTCTTCCTTAATCCTGTTCGGAAGCTCATCAAAATTCAGCGTCAGCAAAATGTTCTTGCCTTCTCGCTGTTCTTTGGCAGTTTGCCTGTGTGAGTTGGCTGGCAGTGGATCAAAAACCCTGTTGTCAATCAAGCCACCAACTTCACTCGACTTCAGCCCTTCAATCCCTTCTTCTCTCAGCTTCAGTATCGGGAAGTAACCGCCCTTTCGATTAACTCCATGCGCGTCAATGAAGCCGACTGGTTCAGGATACTCCATCCCGAACCCTCGAGTCCGCTGATACACCCCATCTCTAATTGGGTTCAGTTTCTTCTCATACATATCCCAGATGTTTTGAACGAAGTCCCAATTCTCCTTCGTCATATTCTTCGCAAGCCAAGAGCCTATCGTCGTCTTATCAGAGTTTAGTGAGTTCGCCATCATATCTTGATTGTGGGCGTTCCCCCAATTAAGCGCCACCATAAGCATTTCATCTCGTCTAAACTCCCTTGGCTTTCCATTCGGAGCTATGATCGAGTCATTCGGGACTGTTCGCTTCAGTGTATCTACTCTCGCCCCCTTAACTCCAGCCCACTCTCCATGATCCACTGTCTTCAGATACTTCGCGACATCAGCCGTTACCTCATTTTTCCACTTTTGAGCAAGCTTGAGTGGCTTAATCAAAACTCTGTTCATAATCCCGTCAGGGTCAAGTCGATCAATCTTCATCGTGACCGTCTCAACTCTTAACAGGTTGGCGATCGACCCGCGCCACTTTGCAGCGATCCCTCTTTCTGGCTGGATGGGATCACCATACTTCTCATAACCGCGTGCTTCAGCCAAGTCAGCCACTTGTGCCTTTACTGTATCAAGCACTTGATCAAGCTCTAACTGTTGTCCCTTCTCGCCAACGAGCTTTTCATTCTTTCCAACGAACTCCATCGCCCGCAGCGTGTCATTGAACTCTTTGAAGTTCCCAACATTCATCTTGCTTAGATCATCAAGTCGTTCAACCTTTTGTCCTAAGTAAGTCGGCGTTGGGATTGTATCTGCATTGTTAAGCTCATTTCGATCCTGAATCCACTTCCCAAGATCAGGCTCCTTAAGCGAGGCAATATCCTTCTCGAGAACTCGCAAACCACGAGCGCCTGGATTAAGGCCTGACATCGCGATTAGCTGGAGCATCCGCGTGTTAGTGTCAGGATCAAAGTCCTTAGCTCTCGCAATGTTCGTCACCTTGTTAACCAGACGTTGACTAAGCAATACTTCTCTCTTATGCTCTTGTCCCCACTTCGCCATCATCGCAGACTGCATCTGGAGTCTTTTCTCGTTGAGGGCCGTCAGCAAGTCTCCCGCATCCTTAGCCTCTTTCGACAAGCGTCCATGCCGTCCAGCATTCTGTTGGAAGGTCTTTGTATCGGTCGCTTGAGCATTCGTCATCTCCCTCATACTCGAGTCGACGATCTTCTTCATATCAGGTAGTTGAATTAAGTCTGAGCCGGTCATCGTCGACAAAGAGTCAAGTTCATTCTTGAGCACCCGCTCTTGAGCGATGTTCCAGGCGGCTCCAATAACTTGATTGTCAATGATGGTTTGGAGATTACCATGCTCGTCCATCATCCGTTGATTAAGCTCTTCTTCAACCAGCCGATTGAAATGTTGCTCGTGCGTTTCCTTGTTCTTCTTGAGATCGGCCCGATACCTCATCAAATCGAGTATCATATCAGTGCCAGTCGAGTAACCAAAAGCCTCCGCGAACATATCAGACGAACCGACATTAGGCGAGTCTTCTTTCGCCCATCTCATCCCTTGCATCAGCACACTCTTACTCAAGTACTTGGTCTTGATCCCCATCGCCTCCAGTTCTTCGGCGGTGAAGATCGAGTCTACATCCCGCCTCGTCATCTGGAGATCAGTCACTTCATCGCCGAGCGCTCGTGAACGGCCGGTCCTAAAGTACTCATCCGCGATGATCACTGGAGTATTGGCAACCGCTTCTTCAGCCTCCGGCCTCATCTTCGCTTTTTGATCCGCCCAGCGTTTCGTCTCCTTCATCTCCGTCACTTCACGAGCGGCCTCAAAAACCGCCTCGCTCATTGCTGCCTGAACATCTTGAATATGCTGTTCATACGCAGCTCTACCTGCGGGAGTCATGCCTTCTCCATTCTCAAACAATGGAGTGAAGGCCATCACATAACGAGACTCATCAAGCGCCCGAGCCGTTGCTCTTGCTGCCAGCTGTGCATCCTTGTCCGACAGTCCATTAACAACCGCCGCAGTGTTCTCCTTAATCAGACGCGTCCCGAGCGCCGCCAGCGCTGCATCAGCCTGTGCTTTAATAGCTTCAATAGCTTTCGAGTCAGTAATATTCGTGATCTTCGCTTCTTCGTCAATGAAGTTGTGCAACTCCGCTTTGTTACCTGGCGATCGGGAGAGGGCTCGACCAAGAATGGCCTCCTCTATGTTGTCAGGAAGCTCTGAGTCCATCAAAGTCCGGAGATGGTCGATCAGTGTCTTCGACTCGGCCTTGCCAATCTCCACAGTAAGATTGACTTCACTGTCCGCCTTCGGCGACGGCTGGATTGTTGAAGCATCTTGTGTCTGTGGTCGACCACTCGTATCTTCTGAGATCTTCTTCGCGTCTACAGAAAGCGCCTCCGGCGTCGGCGACACTTGCGCCTCTTGTAAGGGCTTCCGCTTAATCATCAACAAGTTCTTAAGATTTTCTCTTTGGACCCAAACATCAAACTGTTCCGCAGTCGGCAACTGTCTTCGACCAAGGAAGCGGTCGATCAAGCTTTGTGCTTTCTCAGCAGCCGCTGGAGGGATGTTGAGCTGTTCTGTAGCGTCCGTAACAGCTTGCTTGACCGCAGGCTCTACTTCCTTCGAGTCGATTCCAAAGATCTCCCTAATTAAGTCTCGATCAGGAATATTCTCCTTTGGTGGAATGGGCTTAGGCTCAATAACGACTTCAGTCCTCTTCCCCTTTTCAGCTGCAAGCAAAGGTATGATGCCCCATCTCTGCCCTTGTGCATCAGCCATCATTCCTTCTTTAATACTCGTAATTGGTATCTCTTTATCACCAAGCCAATAAGTAACCTTCCTCCCCTCTTGCAATGCTGTTTGCACTCTTGTAGTCACGTCAGTGGCAACAGCCTCCGTATCAATTCCGCTTGGTCCTGCTTCTCGGATATACTGTTCTCCTGTCAGTACTTCTGGTTCATTCGCAGCCTTTATCGCAGCTGCTTTCTCCATTTCCTTCTGTTGTCGCGCCACTTCAGCTTGTTGAACCTTAAGCGCCTCCGCTGGATTCAACTCAGACGAACCGAAGCGGATTCCATCTCTAATCTGTGGATAAAGCGTTGGATCAAGATGAGCAACAAGCTTGCTTTGGTTGATCTGTATCTCTGTTCCAAGATGCTGTGCATTAGCTATCTGCACCTCGAGATTAGGAATGAAGCCGAACTTGTCTTTGAATTGTACAACTATTGATGGGTCAAGGAAGAGAACTGGATCTGGGCTTTGTCGTGCAAGCACGTTCTCGAATTGCTCTGGTGACCGTTCCTTAGTCAAGCTCGCCTGAGCGTTCGTCATCAAGTCATCAAGCCGTTGTTGATTGCCTTGTGCTCGAGTGGCCGCAATTTGATCGCCGGTCCTTGATCCTCTTGCATGAAGGGCAGCAGACGGCCCTGAAAGAATGCTTGTTAACACGAGGCCGTCAATGAAGCTTTGTGCGACCTCTCCAGCGAACTTCATCCGCTCGCCGTTGTCATTCAAGATAGTCTTCAGATCACGAGTCCCAGCAACCTTCGCAATCTGTTCACCAAGCTGTTCAGCGACCGTTTGCATAGCATTGATGCCGCCTCCCAGAGCAGTATCTTTCGCAAACTCACCTAAGAGTTGCTTAATCCCCGCCTTACCAATCTCATTGGCAGTGACATTCTTGACAATTTGCATAGTCAAGTCTTGAACAAGCGCCCCTCCCGCCGCCTCAAGTACACCAACAGCCAATCCTGCACCACCAGCAATCACTTGTTTCTGTGTTTTTGACAGTCCTTCAATCTCTTCGATAGCAAGATAAACATTGCCCGCTGACGTTTGGGCAGAAAGTGTCGCAAAGCCCTGAGCAAGTCCAGCAGCAAACCCGATCCCCATACCAGTGCCAGCTCCGACGGGGCCTCCGATCGCACCAAAAGTCCCCATCATCACCGAGCCAGCGGTCGCTTGCGTCGCAAGGTGCTCCTTCCCCTCCCACATCTGACCAGCAAAGCCGCCGATCAAGTTCTTTAGATAATTGACCACTCCATTCGACTCAGGCCTATTCATCAACTCCTTTTGGAGTGCTTGAATTTGTGGCCTTAAGACAGCTTCTTCCTCTGGGCTTGCTCCCTGTAGCTTAGCTCCGAGCAAACCAAGCCTCGTCGCAATCATTCCATAGTGTGCTGCTGACGACCAGTCAACATCATGACTGTCAGGAAGGCTTGGCTTGAGTGGAGGGCTTGCCGGTCCAAAAGTAGGCTCCGCTCCTTCTGCTTTCGCCGTCGAGATAGGATTAAGATTGTCCCCTGCCCAAGCCCAAGCGTTCGCGATCCCCTTCGTGATCTTATCAAGCGTCCCCAAATCATCATGACTTACTCGGGCCGCCATCGGATCTGAGTTGATGTAATCTCGAACCGCCTTATTCGAGTTAACGATATTGATATTCTCGCCAATCTTGAGATCACTCTCCCAAGAGGGGTAATCAACATCAACAAGCGCTGGATCGACCTTATACTTTTTTGCAAGCTGAAACGATTTTCCTGCCGCTTCTGGATCGGCGTCGGCATTTCCTAAGAGTGCTCTTGCCCCACGCTTTTTCTTATCTTGTTCACTTTCCTCAAACGGATTTTCCTCAAGAGGTTCACTCTTGGCTGGCTCCGTTCCAGTCTCCGTCAGATCAAATATGTCAGTTACGGCTGCCATGATCCCGATCTCTTGTTAACAGAGTTCCGCCAATGCCAAATCGCTTCAGGTGGAATGTCATCAACTGTCGCAGCTGGCCTACTCGGGTTCCGCTCGTTCCACTGATTAACAACTTGATTAGACTCTTGAACCGACAGCGGTGTTTTGAAGAATGGCCTTGATGGAACTTCTCTCTTACCACCGTACCAAGTTTTTTCAGGTGGTTGATCTATCTTCCTAATCAAACTATTCACCATCAAGTTAATATCCTCCTGCTTCGGCCCTCCTTTTCCTGGGTTCGACTCTTGCCAATAACGCAGTTGGCCAGTAAACTTGGCTCTGAACTCTTTATAATCAGGCCCTTCAACATCTTTCCCCTTTTCATTCTTCTCGAAGAGTCCGGCTCGTTTAAGCTGCCACTCAACATCAGGACTTGAGAGGATTTTATCAACTCGTTGAGCCTCCATCGTACTCGCTCCACCTCCCTTCAGCACATCTTCCCTAAGCTTCATCACCCTCGCCCTCAGCTGTGGATGAATCTTGCTCATATCAATGTTCTCGAGCATCGAGGGATCGTGTGGAGCGTTCGCAACGAGATTGTCCCAATTATCAAGCTGTTCTGAAGAAACAGGCCCCCACGCTTCAGTTGCATTCTTCTGAATGTGCGCCCGCATTGTAGCCTGTTCCGGTCCAGACAAGCGTTGGAACTTTTCGAGCTTTTTTGGATCGTCCGTTATCGCTGAGAAGTCTTTAATCCCCTCTTCTTTCCCATCTCCATAAACAAGCCGTCCCATCTCATCTTTCGCGTTCTTATCCAGCTCATTTTCAGTCCGCTTCATCGTCGCAAACTGAGATCGGGCTTGTGCAGCGATGTTCTCTCCATAAGAATCGTCGTGACCGAGTGCCCTTGCCTCATCTTTCATGTTCTTGATCCGAGCTTCGAGATCGGCGTCGGTCGACTTAGCTGTAAGTGGCCCATCCAACTGTGGAGTGCGTGGGGCGTTGACTGTTGCTTGTGCAAAGCGTGTTCCAGCTGTCGCTTCAGGTGGTGGAGCGTCACTCATCGTCGCTCCGCTGTGATAAGCGGCCAAACGAACAGGTCCAGACCCGTCTATCCGATCACTTCCACCGCCACGAGCAATCGAAGGCGTTATTCCGGCCTCTTTAAGTCCTTCTTCAACTGCTGCTAACTCTTTTGCAGTCGATTGCCTCGAATAAACACCAAGTCCTTGTCCAATCTCCCCCGAAGCTCCAGTGATCCCCACATGGACCTTCAAATTATCACTCATATAACCAGTGCCGGTCCCTCCAGCGCCTCTCTTCGCCGCCTCTTTCAGAAATGCCAGTCGCCGCGGATCATTTCGATCAGTTATATTCCGCCCATTCTCATCTAATATGTCCACATCAGCTGCTCTTCCATCATCATGTCTGTGCGAACCAGTCCAACCACCAGGCTGATCTTTTCTTGATGGGTTACGGTCAGATGTTTGACCTCCAGATGTTACACGAATGAACACTCCTGACGCCGCCGCAGCATCTTCAAGCGCACTATTCAACTTAGGATGAAGATCCAAGCCTCTTATCCGTCCCTTTTGAGCAAGAATGAGTCTTGATCCTTCCTTAGGCTTGACAGTTAAATCTCCTGTCTGTTGTGCCTTCGAGTAAGCTATCACTGAACGGTCTTTAAGTGGGATTGGCTTGTCAGATTCCTCTTCAAAATCAACAGGATCTTCATGGTGAATGTCCTCTCCAACCTTAACAGGTCGAGCATCATTCGCCACACCTTGATAACCAGTGATCCCAACCGCTTTCGCCCCATTCCAAGGCTTCCAGCCAAGCTCAATCACCTTATTCAGTGCATAATCAACTGTCGCTTGCCAGTTCTTCGGATCACTCGGATCAAGCCCTGTCTCTTTTTGGAACTCATTACCTAGCCCACCTCCGGTATACAGCTGAAACGGCCCCCAAGAGTTCTCACCAGGAATTGAGGACTTATAACCAGCTGAACCCTCGCTGTGATAAACCCGCAACGCTGTTCCAGGATCAATTCCTCTCGCTCTCGCCGCATTCACGACATAGTGCTCAACCTCCGCGCTCCCTGCTGTATAACCAGGGATCGCGTGGTTTGGAGTCCCTGTCGGCCCAACAGCATACGTCCGCCTTGCCGCACTTATCTCCGTCTCTTCAGGCGGGTACTCACGCTCCGTAACCTTGTGTCGATCAGGCGCTACAGGTGGCTTAGCTCCTGGTTTCGTCTCAGGCTTCGTCTCCGGCTTTGTCTCTGCTCCAGGTCCATACTTTTGTTCTTGACGCTTGTGAAGCGCCTCTGCATAAGCATTCGCATTCTCTGGGGTATCAAACTTGCCTAGATGCTCTCCAGTTTTTTTGAAGTGTTTAACAGCCTCCTCTTGTGAAACCTCTTTCCCGTTAATAATAGTCGGAAGCAAAACCTCTTTCCCGTCAATGTTAGTTGAGAAAGATTTTTCAGTGCTGAACGAGCCATCAGCGTTCTTCAGCACTTTCCGCTTATCAATATCAATGTTCCCCTTCTCAGCCAAGCCAGCCGGTTTCTTCAGCGGCTCCTCTAAATCAGCTGCCGCGACTTTCTTCTCCTCTTTGGGAGCTTCCGTCTTCGGTCCTGTCGCTGGAAGCGGGACACGAAGCTTAAGCGGCCCTGTCGGATCAGGCGGCCTCGGAGGAATCGGCCTCCGCTCCTCTAATTTTGGCTTTGTACCATTGATTAAGTCAGATCCTTTACTGGCAGTATCCTTCCCCGCAAAGCCCTTCGAGATCGCGTCTTCCGCTGCTTTGAAAGCGCCTGGATGTAGCTTCAGCACTTCTTGATTTTGGTCAAAATACTTCTGTGCCACATCTGGATAGTGCTTCGCTACGTTTCCAATGAAGGCCGAGGCAGTCTGTGCTCGTCGATCATTCGCAAAGACTTCAGTCTGCTCAGGAGACCATCCACCCCGTCTCGCCTTTTCCGCTGACTCTCCATCAATGACCGCGAAAGCGTTAGTCAAATCATCTGGGTTCATCGAGGTCGCCGCCTTACTCGAGGCCGCATCTATTCGAGCGTCACTCACCTTATCTCCATACTTAAGAATCTCCCCTTCCTTATGCTTCCACGAAGCACCAAACGAGCTGCGGATATGACTTTCAGCACTTGCGCCAACCATTCGCTCAATGCGCTTATTCCCGCCCGCTGCCTTCAGTGCATTCGCCTTGATCTCCTCTCTTCTCTTCTCGTTATCATCCCAGCCATTAACAGCATCTTCCCCGCCCTTCAGCCGATACTCAGTATCTAACTTAGTAAACTCCTTATACATATTAGTGTCGATCTCACGAGCCTTCGTTTGTTCCAGCTCATGTTTATTCTTCTCTTCAATCGCCCCGAAGGTCGCTCCAAGCTGCTCAAGCGTCCCACCAAAGTTCTTGAGCGCGGCCCCGACTTGGGAGCCAAACTGTTCATCACTTACCTTAATGTTTTGCCATGCTGTTGGAGGCGCGTTCGACTCAACAGTCGGCACCCCCGTATAAGGTACATTCAATAAAGATGCTCTTGGCATTTACGTCTCCTAGGAGAGCAAGCTCCCACCACCCGAGTCACTACCCCACTTCCCAGCAACCTTTCCGAAGCCACCAAGCAACGAAGAAAAAGCGTTCAGCATCCCCGCTTCTTTCGCGTGTTGGGCCTGCATTTTATAGAGTCCTGATTGGGCTTTTTGGTTCGTCGCTTCAACATCAAAGCCCCACGCCTTTCTTTCAGCGTTCGATTGTACAGTAAGAGCATCCAATCGCGCCAGTTCATTTTGACTCGCTATCACTTCTCTCGAGGACCCACTTTCAATATCAACTCCAGAGGCTCCCAAAACCGCCTTTTGCGTCCCAAGCGTCTGCGCTGCCTTCAAGTCTTGTTGCATCGCCTTAGTCGCACCATCTTGTCTCGACAGGTTCGCCTGTTGCAGTGCAATAATCTCGTTGTTCCGCGCGACCTGCGCTTGATAGTTCGCAGCGTCCGCTTGTGCTTGGCCTTGTTTCATAGCGCCAATGGCGCTAACAACTCCGCCTATGATGCCAATAGCGGCTGCCATCCGTCATCTCCTCTCAACCAAGTAAGCTTTTCGTTCGAAAGCGCCTCTTTCGTTAACTCATAAGTCTTAAACTTTATTCCATACATCCTCGTCACACCAGTCTGCTTAAACCCAATATACTGAAGCCACCTTTGGCTTATATCACTCCGAAGCGGGGCAATAACGCTTAGTCGATCGTACTGTCCGAGCAATTCCTCGAGAAACAAAGCACTTACTCGAACGAAGGTGACCCAATGCTTCTCAACTAGCTCCGTCGTCAGCATCCAAATGTAAGCGTGATTGCTGACAATGCTGACCATCCGCACTCCATACATCACACCCAGCTGTCCGTCTGCGTAGCCACACCAAACATCTCTCGAGCCCTCGACAGCCTGCTTGAGTCCTTGCCCCTCCATATCAGCAACGATCATAAGCTCGTTTCGTGAGAACTTCCTGAGGTTCTTGAGAATCAACTCAATGTCCTCAGGCGTCGCTTTTCTTCTCTCATAAACAGTCATCAGTCATCCCCAATCGTGGCCTCGGGAATAACAGCAACTATGTTCGCGGGCAATCCAGCTTTTGATCGAACGCAGATCTGCCCATCGGCCTCCCACAGTGGGTCCATGATGATCCGAAGATCACCTGAATAGAGTGAGGGTGTCTCGCCTGAGAGCACCGACGGTTTTAATTCCTTTATCTCCGTCAGCGTATTAAAAGTCATCCCCGCCGACAAGCCCCTTGAATCAGCTACTCTCACCGTCAGCGCCGGTATCTTCTTTCGTCGGCCCTGGATTGTCGGTTGGGACTCAAGTCGAAGCGTCTGGAGATCAGCTTGATAGCCAAGCCCAATAATCACACTTGATCCCGGTGCATCCAGTGTCACCTTCCCAGCAACAACCTTCTTATCCGTCTGTAGCTTCCCATCAACAACCACAGTAACTGTCATTCCTTCAAGATGGCCAAGGCCGCTGACTGAACTTACAGGATACGAGGCTTTCCAAGTCCCGGCCGCTTGCTTAGCCATATGCCGATCACCAGACTCTTCAACGACAAAAGTGTCTGTTGGTGGGACAAGCATTGTTGTCATTATTGAAGAAGCGTTGTAAACAGTGTGGACGCGGAACTTGCCTCCACCAGCACGAATCTCATAGCCAATCCAATTTTGGTTAAAGATCGCTCCACCAGAAGTGTATAGATAGACGTTGTTCTTGTCTGAGAGTGATGAGCTATCTAATGAATCACCTCCAAGATACATTGGGAGTGACAAGGCACAATCAAGAAACCAAGAGTCTTCAATCGCCCGTTGAAAGCGTGGTTGGAACTGCTCAATAGTCAGCATCCGTTCGCCAGTCGGCAGTACACGCTCGACCGCAGCATACACTACATCTCTTATCCCCTCTCTAACACAGCCGACAGCCCTGTACGATCCTTGGGTGCTATGCACGGCCCAACCAGCCACTTCCTGATCCTTCAGAAAGGTTAAACTCAGCAACACTCCATCATCCCTTACAACCCAAATAACTTTATCCGGCTCCTCTGCATAGCACCAGCTTTTGATTGTGTGGTTTGAGAACAAGTGGCTCGAGAGCACAGTCACATCTGCGCCTGTGTAGATGTTTGCGAAGAAGTTGTAGCTGAGATTTCTGACAATGGAACCGTTCACTTGGATGAACAAGATCTCATAGCCAATAACTATCGGGGGAAGGTCAGCACAACCGTTAAAGGCCTGAGGTGTCGCCATCACTTGTGTCGGAGTGACTGGTGCGAACTGTTGCGTACCACTGAGTTGCCATGCGCCGCCAGAAGTGAGCATCACCAAGCCACCTGGCATTGGGATCATGTACTTGATGGCATTCATCTGCTGTGAGGCAAGGGTGAACTCAAATGAGTCGCCGTCGTTGATTGGAGTGCTTATGTCAAAGTTGTGGTAAGCACCTGGCTTCGATCCCCACACTGTCGAGGGATCGTTTGTTGTAGCTGCAAACAAAAGGCGTTGCTGAAAGTAGGCAACAGCCCCTGGATAAGTCCCTGTCTGCGCGCCAGTCTCTGCTACTGCGGCAGCCCCTTGTCCAACCCCATAGTCAGCAAAGTTAACGGTAGGTGAGCTATAATAACCACCTCCAGCGTCAATGTTGACGCCCATAACAGCGCCGTAAGTAATCATTGGAGTAATAACAGCACCACCACCTGTCGCATCAGTTATCCAGCACTGTGTATAGTTGTCGTAGCCGGAGCCATTCGCCGTTACAGTAACTTTAACGATTTGAAGTGGTGTAAAAGGGTCTCTGTGTTGTGGAGGTGACCTCGTGAAGTTAGGTAAGATATTCGTATCAGTATAGACTTGGGCTCGAGTGCTCCCAACAAAGCCCATCCTCATTCCATTAGTTATCTGTGCATTGGCACCTGAAGTCGCTTTGTAGACGTTGTAATAATCAGCGCCAGGAACAGTTCCCCAAGTGATATTTATCGTCACTCTGTGTGCCGACATATCAAGCGTATTGTCCATTCGGGCGATCGGACTTAGCAATCCTTCAGTACCATCCTTTCCAACAGCTGTTATCGCATATCCATAGTTAACATAAGCGGCCGCAGCCGGATCAATGTATCCAGTCGCCGACGCTGAAAGTCCGCAGCCACCCGACACACCAACCTCAGAACCAATATTAAAACCTCGACCACGCCAATCAGTGTGACCATAACGGACTATCTCTATTATCTGATAGTTTGGATGCACGATAGTCAGCGTGTCACCGCTTTGAGTCCACTTCAGCTTTGGCAGATCATACCAGTTCCAATATCCAGTAATCTGGTAAATGTTGTTACCTCCATCAACAACATAACCGCCTCGTGTTATAAAGCGGATGTAACCATGACCCACCTCAAGCAAATAAGTCTGATCATTGTTGAAGACGAAAGGGATGAAGATAACGTCTAAATTCCAGTAAGGTGCCCTTCCTACAAATCTTGTTCCTCCCCGCTTACTCGCACCCCCTCTAAAATCAACGAGGAAGTTGTGCATCTTAGCTGCGCCGATCTTATACTTGTTAAGATCGACTCGACCAAACATAAGCGGAGAAAGTTCACCCGCCGAAAATGACGACTGGATGACAGGAGCTGCCATTAGATAGAGCCTCCAAAGAGTGGACCGTACTCAGGTATCCAGGGACCAGTACCCATCGAGGGTCCAACCCCTCTCACCGCCAACCAATCAGGTACATGATCCATCACATTCAAGCCTTCATTCGCGTTCTTCACTCTCGCATCCAAGATATGCGTATTCGCAAGCTTCGTCAGCGCGTCGAGCATCTTCAGATCGCCCGTCAACGAAGTGACCGTCATTGCGGCGAGGGCTTGAACAAAGGCTCGACTGAACGACTCGTCAAAAAGCGCTGTGTCAGTGATGTCCTTCGTGTAACACATAACAGCTTGTGATACGTTTGTGAGCACTACATTCTTTGGAGCAGGGTTCAACGGAATTGTGCTTGATGCAATCTCGAACTTTGGCATTGGCCCTTGTGAGGACGTATCGGCGAATAGCTTTGGGTCTGCTCCAGTAAATGGAACAGCTGGCTGACTATTAGCCAGATTTGGTAAGACGTAACGGACGAGCAAAACGTCTGCTGGAATGCCGTAAGCATAAAGCCAAGGAGGGGGTGGTTCATAAGTTGAGTTCCATCCATTCACTGGTGAGCCAAGCGCCGGATCAGCCTCAGGCGTTCCAAAGCGCGCTCGAATAAGAGGGAACCTTGCATAGGCGCGAGCAAAGCCCCAATGCGCTGCACGAAGCAACTGTTTCCGTGTTGGCTCGAAGCTAAGTAAGCACGCTCGTGCTTCGTTACTCTCCTCTGAAATAGTGGAGATGCTCGAACGGGTGCCGACCACTGCAAGCGCTTGATTACAGAGTGATGTAACGTCCGCCATCTATCACCTCATGGAAGTTGTGGGGGAGAACGCCTCCCCCACTTTACTTAGAAGCCGCCACCATACATAGCGTTTGCTGGCGGAGGGCGCTTGCCCTTTTTCTTCTTCATCTTCCCTTTCACAGCAACAACCTTGCCTTTCGGAGCTGGTGGCATCTGCATTGGCTTAGCCGCCGCTCCTGTGACAACCCGCTGTGACGTGCCACTCTTCAGAGGCATGTTACTTCACCCTTGCTGGCTCAACCTTCGCCTGAGTGCCTACTCCGGCTCCAGCTTGAGCTTTCGCCATCGCGAGCAGTGCCGTCTGCACCTCAGGCTCGAGGAACAGCAGACCAAGCGGGGAGGCGGTGTTCAGTGGCTTCGTCAAATTCTCCACCACTTTCTTTACCGCCGCCTTCCCTTCATCATCGAGCCCCTCCATCTCTGGAGTGACCCCACCTTCAGGGATCGGAAACGAAGTTTCGTCTCCAACAATCGTCCCCTCATCGAGGAGGCGGTCGTTCATGTAGTGCTTCGCAAGAAGCCGATACTTAGGCATCTGCGTTCGTCCTTTCTGGCTGGTGCTCAGCCCTTAGTTTGTGACCACGATACCAGGCCGGTACGCAATGTTCTGCTGACGATCGAGAATGATGCCAGCGGTGAGCTTCCCCGCGGTCATCGGGCCAGTACCAACGAGGTAGTTGAGCCGAAGATAACGGGGGAGAGGATCGTTCGGGTTCGGGCTTGGCACATCAATCTGGAACGGGTTTTTGCCCGCCTGAAGCTGTGCCAGTGTCAACACGGCCGACTCAGCGTAGGTCGTGAAGGTAGAGTTATCGGCCGAACCCTGGAACTGTACCTGAAGCGTACCAGCACCAGTCGCGGTGAAGTTCTCAGTCGGTTGCACGAGGACTTCCAGCGGGTAGCCGGGTCCCATGTCTCTCGCGTTCAGAAGGTCGAGCACGTTGGCGCTAACGCCAGATGCTGTGATTGCGCTGTTGTTGTCAAACAGCAGAAGTCCGTCCAAGATCATCTTTCGTCTCCATTCGGGTCAAGTGTTAGGTGTGGTTAGATAAACCGTTTATCCAACCATACCAGCTACTAGACGACCCTCGCTTCGTTGTTGAGGATGGCGTCACAGGTCTTGATCGGTATTCCCCTGAACGTCGTGCAAACCTTCCCATCGTACTCAGCAATGTCCAACAGGACATTCTTCTTATTCACGGCCTGGATGTCGAGCCAAGTCCGCAGCGTCCGGTTGCAGTAGATTGCAGTCCGACCCATCGAGTCACTCACCGACGGCGAGTCACTCTTCTGAACCGCCTGTGCCCTCGCCGAAGCGACCGGCAGCTTGTACAAGCCGCGGATCAGTCCAGTCAACAGATCAGGGGGTGTTGCTCCACTCAGTGTCGTCACGTCGATGTTGCACAGTCGAACGGCGAAACGCCAGTCACGAACCGTCAGCCCACACTCCCACTTAAAGTGGTCACGATAGGCTTGATAAGTGTTGCCGTTCACGTCGTTCACTGGCCACTCGCCCATGTCCTTGTGTTGCAGCCCCGACATCTTGCCTTTCGGGAAGATACCGTGGATGGTCTCTGCACCCCAAGTCACGATCCACATCGAAGTGTTCGTGCCGCCGACTCCAGTCATGTCAATGACGTTCGCTGCGGTCTGGGCGTTGGCGATGTTGACAGTGTTGTAACGTGGGGCCAGTCCCATGAACCTTTCCGGGTTCACTGAGGTGTTCCCATAGAACACTGTCGCCGACACCTGTTGGTTCATGCCTTCAAGAAAGGCCTTCACCTCACTGAATCGGAACTCAGGAGTATTACCGTTAAGATCAGCAATATCCTTGTCAACCACGCTGTACGTTTCGAGGTTGCCACATGAGTCAGTGATCTGTGCCGTTGTGCTCTTCCCATTTGGGACACCATAGTTGAGCAAGCGCCACGTAGCTGCCGGCAAGCCAGTTCGAACAGTCGTTCGATGACCTGTCGGCAGGTTGCCTTGGACAAAAAGCATATCGTCCAAGATCTCATTCGTCTGTGACAACAACTCAATGATCGTAGCGATCTTGTAGTTGTCGTCGACTCGCTTGGCCCAATCAGCAAGGGTCAAGGCAGTTGCGCCGATAACTGGCATTGTTTATTCTCCTCGGTTTGGTACCAGATGTGGATACAGTGCAGCGCCTGGACTGTCAGGTTTCACTGATCTCGGGGGCTCCGCTCTCACCGGCCCTGGCTCCGCCAATGCTTTTGACATACGGAACAAGGTTCGGATGATTGCAGGGTTGTTCCCCGCACCAGTAAAGTCAAGTGCAGTCCTAACTCCAGGGTCGCCGTATTCACTCAAAGCACTTCCAATAACACGCCTCACTTCGTCGAAGTTTTTGCCACCCATCTCTGAGTCAGCCATAACTTCGTCTTGCCAACCCTTTTGCGTGTCTCGCCACATCTGGTACGGCCGGTCAGCCGCCTCCTTGACGGTCTTAGCATACAGGTCGATATATTCCTGAGCCACCTCCTGCTTCACCCCACTCTTCTTGGAGATCTCAGTAAACTCGTTAAACGCTGGGTTCTTCTTGTCGATCTGCGGGTCGAGCTTAAGCTGCGTCGGATCGAACGCTCCAGGGATAACTGAAGTTGGTTCGGTCTTGTCATCGACTGTCCGCTCACTCGTCTCATCGTTCAGATCAACTGTTTCATCGTTGAGCAGTGAAGGCTTTTGATTAGCCTTCTCCAGTTGTTCTTGGGCCGCCTTAGCTGTTCCTGGCCCCGTCGCCTCTCCAACAGGCTTAGGTTCCGCTGGAGGTGTCGTCTGTGTAGCTGTCAGATCCGTCATTGCCTTCTCCCGTTTGCTTTATCGACTTCTCAAGATCACCTAGTTCTCGAGCCTCTTGTACCATCTCGATATACCGCGCTGGACACGCCCGCATAAGATCAGCCAACAGACGAAGCCCCATGTTCCTTTCCCCCTCGGCAAAACCCATTGCAAGTGCCTCGACTGAGAAAGAACTTCTCCAGATATGTGCGCTCTCGAGTATCTCGAAGAACCAGGATCGACCTTCACGAGTCTCCATGATCCGCCGGAGTAAGTCATCCTTTATGTTCTCCTGAACCCTAAGCTGTTTGATCCGATCTTTAACTTGTTTCGGATCACTCGCATCATAACTCACTGTTGAACCTCAGTCCCTGACTGTGGCCCACCAAGTCCCATCATGGCGGCCAAAGCATTCTGGCCACCGCCCACGTCCGTCTTGGAAAGTACTTGCGCGCCCTTAACCGCCGCGTCAGTCTGACCAAGCAACGCCGCCTGCTCCTGTTGCTTCTGCTTTTGCTCTCGGAGAGCTGCCACTTCATCGCGCGACCTCAGTATCTTCGGTGGGACACCCATCAAGTCCGCATACTCCACCATAAACTCATCCACGTTGATGTTGTCAAGCACGCTAGGATCGGCCGCCGCTATGTTACCAGCCAAGCCCATCACCCGTTCCATCCCCGAGGCCGATACAGCTCGCTGTGCTTCAGCAAGCATCGAAACGTACTGAACATTCAGCCCTTGACCATCTTTGATCAGGCCCTCTGGTGCAGGCGGCAACAAACCAGCCCTCATCATGATCCCAAAGATCCGCTCGATCACTGGATCAAGCGCCTCTTGTTCAAACCGCTCGAGCACGGGGCCAAGCATGATAAGCTTCTCCTCGCGCCTCGCATCTATCTCCGTCGCGGTCCTCACTGTATCTAGCTGAGAGATCATCATGAAGAGGTCGTTGAAAAAGATCACCTTAATCCGCTCTTGAATCTCTTTGATGTCTTCCTTCAAGTCGTTGATCGGCGGGTTGACTGTGAACACGGGCTTGTAGCCCACGTTTTGCAATCCACTGACATAAGTGACGCCTCCCGGCATTAATGAGGCCGGTTGGTTCCTCAGCTGAACATCAGCAAGCATCGGCGGATTAACCATCTTGTCAATCGCCTGTCCCTTCCTCTTTGTCTCCTGTTGCAGCTGTTTGATGTCCCCAAGAGCATCCATAGCAGGTGATCTGCCATAAACATCGTTCGAGACGAGGTCCCAGCGAGGAGCAATGACAGGCCACTCATTGTATCCGCTCCACCTAAGCGGCCCCTCCGCAGTGTTGCCTCTCTCCCAGTAAAGCTCCATGTACTTCCATTTTTGCCTTTCACTGCCATCATTCGGCTCAATCAGATGACAAACAACAATCTCTTGAGTCCGACCCCCTGGTTGCGCGTAAGCTTTCTTCGTCGACTCCGAACAATTCTCAAGCCCAAACTCTTGTACAACTTGCTTAACAGTCATCGTGAACTCTCTTGCGAGCGTATCCACTTCATAAGTCGGACCCGCCTCAAGATAATACTCGCCCGCACAAGGGTTGTAAAAGCGGACCACGTTCTCGTAGTCCTCGTAGCAAATCGAAACACCTGTGCCGAACACAACAAGATCAAGATACAAAGTAGCCATAGCATTGTAGAAGTTTGACTCCGCGAACACTTTAAGCAATCGTTTCTCGCACTCAGCAAGCCACAGTGACGCTGGGTTCGACGAGTCGTTCAGTTGCAGTCCCTCGATCCCCAGACGGAACCAGGGCCTCGTAGGTGAGGTGATTCCGCTCATCATACCAGCCGCACACACCCGAGCGGCAATTGTACCTGTAGAGTCGATAATACCTGTGTTCAGTTGCGTTCCGCGACTCATCTCGTTCGGTGTTATCAGCCACTTGTATCTCCTCGGCAAGAGGAAGTTAGCCAGCTCCCTCCAGTGAACCCACCAAGAGTAGCGCGGAGTTCTCATCGCGATCAAGCGTTGATCCGCCCATTCCGCTCTCTCCTGGCGAGTTTTCTTGTTCATCTAGCGCCCCAACAAAGACTTGTTAGAGTCTTCTTGATCTTGAGAGGGTGTTGCCAGTGACCCTGGCTTCGCTTGGTTCGCCTCGAGCTGACCCGCAATCTTCTGCGGATCAGTACCTGGTTGTGACGGCGCTGCCGTCGGCATTGGAGTCGTTGCCTGTTGGATCGGAGCTGATGGTGGAGTCGGCTGTTGGTCGTTTCCGCCAAACATCTTAATCCCCTAACAATGACTTAGAACCAGTATTAGCTGGTGTCGTGAGACCCCCGCTACCAGTTGCTATGGTTGCACCCACGCCAGCCTTCGAGGCCGACCGAACCTTTTGCCCAGCTTCGACAACGCTTGTGTCAGCTGGAGTAGGAGCCGGTGGCGGCACTGGAGGTGGCGTGGGTGGTGGAGGTGTTTTTCCGCCGCCGCCAAACATTATGGCCTCCGTTCGGTTTTGTCAGGCTTGTCAGGCGAGAACATCGGCTTGCTTCGGCCTTCAGCACTCCGTGTGATCGGCGGCGCTTCAGGATGTGCCCCCTCAACAAAGCTTCCAATGATCGGATCATCTACGATCCCAATCCCTCGAATAGAGAAGTCCTCTTGTTGATCAGGGAACACACGCAAGCTCACGAGCGCCCCATCAGCACTGACTCCCGTAACCAAGGCAGCACTTTCCGTCCCCGGTCCTACTCGCGCGAGCACCCGCGGATCAGCGGCTGCCATATCGGTTGGGGCCTTATAGACTCCAGTAACACCTATCGCCATCACGTCCTCCTTTGTTAAGCGTGAATCACGAAGCCAAACGAGTGCCATCCAAGCAGAAACAGCAGGATGAAGAATAGCAGCTCACTCGCGTAGAGATAAGGTCCGGTGAGTCCTCCCCACCTCGTCCCGATCCACGAGAAGAACCACAAGATCATGAGCACCCAAAACAACAGACCTATAGACATGACGTCACCTCGCAGGTGAGATGTGCAGCTCTTTAGTCATGATATTGATAACATTGTCCAGTCGTCGCTTGTTCTCGTTGGATGTACTCTCCAACACCGTTAAGCGGTTGTCGATCACAGCTAAGTGTGGCGAGCCCCTTGTCTCCAGCGTCTGAACCCTTGCCTCCAACTTCACCATATACGCGGTCATGCTCAACACGGCAGCCCCAATCCCAACAGCTTGGGCCAACAAGAAGTAGACCAGCGTGGAATTGTCTTTGAGCCATGTCTTTGCTTGCTCAACCATCTTTCGGTTCCGGCATCTTTAAGAGCTTCGGCGGCACTGGAGGTTTTTGTGACTCCGCTACTTCCCAAGCATCAATCACAGGCTTGAAGCGTTCGATGTCTTCGATCGGCTCATTGAGCTTGTAGTTGAATTGAGTTGAGAGATCGTTGATGAACTCGATGTGACCGACTGTGCCATTCCACTGAACCGCATGAACGCCCTCAAGCTCCGGGTACTTGCTACAGTCAACTATTCGTGGCTCTTTGTCAACGAGAACCATGTTGTCACTTGTGACGATAGTCAAGCGCATTTTGCCCTCCATTCACAAGTGCTTCCCACTGCGACCGCTGTACTTGACTGGTGCTCACCACTTCATTCCTGAAGCTTTCGACCGCGGCTCCGGTCGCCCTCTGTTGTTGTGAGTTCTCGATCATCAGCATCGGCATCCAAGCAAGCGCGCAATTCCAGTGATCGACAAGCTCTTCACTTTGTGGATGCTTTCCTCTCACATGGACCCACAACGCACAAGTGTGGCAAACAAGCTTCATCGGCTTTTGCCATAGCGGACACTTCAACGTGCCAGACGCTCTTGGTTTCTCAGTATCCATCAATTCTTACTCGCAATGATGAGATCGACGTACAGAACACTGAGGTTGAGGCCGTGAGCGTGTGCTCCACCAGCGCCCGCAGAAACGTCATAGACAGCACCGTAAGCGTTGAGGCCGTTGCCATCAGAAGGTTCGTGGTGGAAGCCACCAGGACCACCGCCGGGGTTCAAGGTGTAGCCGTAAGTTTGATGGGCATGAGCTGCCATCGTGTTGCCATCAAGCGTAGCACCCTGCGTCGAGACCGCAGCAAACATAGACGAAAACGTGTATGTACCACCTGATGCCGCCGTCCCTGAGACAACCCTCAGCGCCTTATCATTGTGAGTCGTCTGCTTCGTCCAGCCTGTAGGTGCGGCCGACTGTTGAAACAGCATCAAGGTTCCAACTGGGAAAGAGCTGACCGCAGCATCGACATACTGCTTAGTGGCAGCATGAAGTGGTCCAGTTGGATTGCCCTTCAGAATAACGAGCCCGTCAGCACGACTGATTCCAAGTGCTTGACCAACATAAGTCCCAGCATCATTGAAGTAATGGATACCAAAGTTTGATCCAACATTGCCACCACTTTCCGGTGCGGTGTCACCAATAGCTACGTCCCAACGAGGCAAAGCCCCTATCATAGAGGTGACACTAGCTAACTCTCCTACTGCTGTTCTCTGTAATATAAGGTGTGGGCTGACATAGTTAATTATAAGTTGGCCAGTCATAGTGTCGCCGGCCTTCAAGACATAAGTCGGCGCATTCGCTACCGCCTGAGCAATCCAGGCCGTCCCATCCCACCTATACTGTGGCACGCCCACTTGTGCTGGAGTCGGATACAAATCACCGACTGTAGGTGAAGATGGGAAGTTGAGTGCCATTACAGCCACTCCACAATGAGAACACTGTTAGTATCGAAGAGGGTGCCGCCATACAGCAGAAAACGAATAGCTAAGACACTAAGACCGGAACCCGGCTGAGTTCGGTTATTGAAAGTAAATGTCCCGTGCCCGCTTGTATTGTTATAACCTCTCGATATAAAATCACCTGAAAAGAAATGTCCTGTTGTTTTTCTCTTCACCTGCATAAACCCATCCCAGGTAAAAGGAAGTTGACTATTATCTTGGGTTTGTAGAAGAAAGAAACCAGGAAGAGTAGCATTAACATTATAATAGACCCAAGTTGCGGGATTGGAAGTAAACTGATTCCCACTAAAAGCATAATTACCTGCTGCATTCAGAAACACTCCAGCTGAAACACTCAGCTGTATCAGAGGATACGTCCCGGCTCCCGTAAAATAAGCTGAACCACTTAATTTCGCTGCAACAGCATTCGCGGGAACTGGGATGTCAACTAAGTTAAGTCCATCCAAAGTGAAGCGTTGTCTGTTCGATGTCTTGACATCGACGTATTGCTTGGTAGCGATGCCAAGCGCTGCTGTCGGATCAGCGTTAACATCGACTAATGCAGTATTCGGATCAATGTGGAATCCATACTTTGATGCTGTAACACCATAAATGAAAAAGCTATCATCGGTTTGTTTACCAACTTGCCACTTAACAGCACCACCTTGATGGAAGTCAACTTTTACTTGTTGTGCGGCTTGCTGTGCAACCAATGAAAGAGTTGATGAACCAAGGGCAGGAGCAATTGATAAGTTGCCCGACATCGTATCACCGGCCTTCTTGACAAGGGCCGACGTATCAAGCACTGGTGTCGCAACCGCCTGAACCCACTGTGCTCCAGTCCCATCATTGTAGCGGACGTAAAGCGTTCCTGTGTCGCTTTCCCACCAAAGCATGTTGTCGAGTGGAGCCGGTGGAGGAGTGTCGCTTACGATGATCGAGGCCTTGCTATCAACGTAATCCTTCGTCGCGGCCTGAAGCGGAGCGGTTGGTGGGCCACTAAGAGTTAAGGCTCCTGTCATAGTGTCGCCAACAGTATCAACGAACTTAGCGTCCGCCTCCGCTTTCGTATAGCTCGGAGATGTTCCTAGCGCCGCATACCAGACACCGCGAACAGATGACCACTTCCAGATCGCCCCCGCATACGCAGTGAAGGCTTGATCGTTAACTGGTGCGACGGGGAAGACTATCTTTGTGTAAGCCGCTGGCTGCGCAGGGATGTAGGGAAGAGGCTCGATCCACTGATGGCCTCCTCCATCGTTGTAGTAGATGTAGGTGATGCCTGTCGCCGAGTCGAGCCACATCGTATTGTCAGCTGGTGCAACGGGCTTGGTCTCACTAACGAGGATCGAGGCTCCACCACCGCCTCCACCAGACGAGTTAATCGTTACATCCACTTCCTCATTAACAGCATCATCCGCCACAGCCAGTGTAACATTCAGGCCCTCGATAAAGTTGATCGCCCGTCTGATCCCCATCGAGACGCCAGCAAGCTTAACCTTAACTCGGGCGTTGTCATCAGGCCCAATGGCCCCAATCACATTCCTCGCATCTTGAGCTGTGGGCGAGCGGACGAGTTGCTGGCCAACGCTTGAGCTGTCGCTGATCTGGGCGACGGGGTGGGAGTGAGCAGAGGGCGGGAACTCGCTCGGCTTGTTCTCGATCTGGTTCCAATCGGTCTCGTTGAGTGGAGGCAGCTGGCTCGTTGGAACGAGGCCATTTCCATCCAGCGAGGCGTAACCGTTCGGGAACCCTCTCGCACTCGAGTCCTGCTTTAGATCCAAACCCGCTTGCAATCCAGTGACATCCGCTATGATGTGTGAGTGGGCGGACGGCGGGAATGTAGCTGGCTTCCCTCCGATCTCACTCCAGCTTGCGGCCGAGCGAAGCACTCTCCAGGCGTGCCGTCCAGAGTCGTACTGCCACGTCAGCGGAATACCAGCAGGGGTGTACTGTTGGCCTTGCTGCGGGTTGATTGGAAACTGGATTGCCATCTCAGTGTCCTACGGAACAGGGTTCAGGTGAGCGGGCTCGACCCAAACACCTTGTTGATAGATGAAGAAGTTGTTGATGGTGGTGTCCAGCCACGCCATTCCCTCGAGAGGCTGTGCAGGCACAGTATCGGAGATAACGATAGCAGAGACACCACCACCAGATCCACCAGTAATTACGGGCGTCCAAGCCTGATTCCGGCGGCCGTAGATCTGACCATCTGAAGGAGCCTCAGGGAGGGCAGACGTGTCACTGACCGAGGGCGTCCATGTGCGGGGCTTTGCTAGGGCATCGTCTCGACTGACACGCAGCTCGTAATAAGGTGGATACTCCCCAGCGGGCCAAACGATCAGTGAGGCCTCGCCACCAGTAATGCTCGTGACCATTCCCGAGAGGTATTGTCCCGGCCCCCACCTTTCTTCAAAGGCCGTGCCTGGTCTAAAGACAACCGGCTGTCCAAGCTGTATCGCCATTATTTTGACACTCCGCAAACGACGAGCAAAAGTATCAGGATCAAGACCGTCCCCACCAAAAACTTATCAGCTTCGATGTGCCTCACGCGCTGATTCCAATCGCCCTGTTCGTGAAGGGGTCGTAGTCAACACCTTCAGCCATTGGCTGCTTCGACCGGAACTGTGCGTGCTCGCCCCCAGCATAAATGCTCGGCATCACAGGATAAGAGAAGGTAAGGGCAAGGGCGTCGCTCAAGTCCGGCGAAGCGTAGCCCCGTCGCTTCATATCCTCTTTGCGTTCCAGCTGAATTTCATCTCGGATGTTGAAGCCGTACTCAGGACCAGGCAATTCCTCTCTGTATTGTTGCATGAACTGACCTTCGTTCGGTAAGCAGCCGATCTCAAGCCACTTCTTCATTGAGTGCCATATCTCGGATCGTTTGTTAGCACTTCTTGCACCCTCCTCAAGATCTGTTCGGTCGCTCTTCCCTCCGAATTGGATGTCGAAGACAGGGACATGCAACTGGCGAAGACGGTCAACAACACCACCTCCCACTCCGCCGCCGTCCACGAATACTGCGTCCGCCTTATACTGCGCAAAGACATCAGCGACCCTCCCTGAGAGTTGCATCGTATCGACGTTTCTCAGAATGATAGGCTCAACTGTTCGAGCGTCTCTTCCCTTTCTGAACGCGATACAGCTGGCGTCGTCACCGAAGCGAGCAACGTCAACTCCAATAATAAACGGCTCGAATGGCGAGGCTCTTGACGGTAACTCTCTCTGAGTGGCAGCTTCAACTGTGTCAAGCCCGATGAACTGCATCGAGCCGCTTCGTGGAAACACTCCGCGGACGCGAACTCGAACGAAGTCGCTATCTTCGCCATAGTCCCTCACCCATCGTTTGAATTGCTCTTTGTTCGTTATGCTGACTGTTCTGGAGTCGACCTCGAACGTCTTCCAGCGGTAGCGGAAGCGGCCGAAGCACTCTCTAAACCGGCCGGAGTTACGAGTTGGGTTCCCGCAGACCATCCACACTATCTGTGTATCACTGTCCGTCAACGCGCCTTCAGTCGTCTCCCAGATCACATCTGGAATAGCCGAGGCCTCGTCAAAGATCACCAGAATCCGCTTGCCCTTGTTATGGAGTCCAGCGAACGCTTCTGTGCTCCGCTCCGACCAAGCGATCAAGTCAATCCTCCAGCTTCGCTCTCGGTCAGGGCCAGTGTTATAGATCGCAGTGGCTGTCATCTTGAAGTGTTCACGGCCCATAAAC
>Ga0207701_10000346_pt1 | contig 47349 bp, 31 predicted proteins | sample KBSSwiSSwithPhiX_FD_184294 | JGI IMG/M metagenome (GOLD analysis project Ga0207701, IMG submission 184294) | Switchgrass rhizosphere bulk soil microbial communities from Kellogg Biological Station, Michigan, USA, with PhiX - S5 (SPAdes) (version 2) | ecosystem: Environmental > Terrestrial >... | reverse complement strand
AGCTTCAGGAAGCGCGAGCTGAGCATCGGCGTCAGCGTGAAGCTCACCAGCATCGACACCATGATCGCGAACGCCATGGTCCAGCCGAACGGGTTGATGAACCGCTTGGCATAACCGTTCATGAAGGCGATCGGCAGGAAGATCACGACCAGCGACAGCGTCGTCGCCATGACGGCCAGCGCCACCTCGCGGGTGCCTTCGATGGCCGCCTCGAATGGTGTGCAGTTCTTCTCCTCGATGTAGCGGAAGATGTTCTCGAGCACGACGATCGCGTCGTCGATCACGATGCCGACCGCGAGCGTGATGCCGAGCAGCGTCATGTTGTTCAGCGAGAACCCCATGATGTTCATCAGCGTGAACGAGGAGATGATCGACGCCGGGATGGCCAGCGCCGAGATCAGCACCGCGCGGATGTTGCGGATGAACACCATCACCACGATCGTGGCGAACAACGCGCCGAACACGAGATGCTCCTCGAGCGAGCTGATCGAGGCGTAGATGAAGCGTGAGTCGTCGCGGATCACGGTGATCTTGACGGCGGACGGGAGCGACCGGTCGATCGTCGCCAGCTTGGCCCGGACCCCTTCGATCACCGCGACGGTGTTCTCACCCATCGCGCGGCGGACATCGAGCATGACCGCCGGCGTGCGCCCCAGCCACACTCCGGTGGTCGGCCGCTCGAAGCTATCCTCCGCATGGCCGATGTCCGACACCCGGATCGGCGTCCCGTTCCTGGTCGAGAGGACGATGTCGTTGAAGTCGGCAGCGGCGTCGACGCGCCCGAGCGTGCGGAGGAGCAGCTGCCCCTTGCCCTGCTCGACCGTGCCGCCCGGGATCTCCACGTTCTCGGCGACCAGCGCGTCGCGAACCTGGCTCATCGACAGGCCGTAGGAGTTCAGCTTCTCGATGTCGACGACGATGTGGATCTCGCGAGCGCGGCCGCCGGCGAGGCTGACTTCGCCAACCCCGTTGACCGTCTGGATCACCCGCGCGATCTGCTTGTCGCTGAGCTCGGTCAGCGTGCGCAGGCTCATCGAGTCGGACGACACGATCAGCGACATGACCGGATCGGCGTCCGGATCGACTTTGGTGATCACCGGCGGCAGGAGCTCGGGCGGCATGCTCCGGATCGCACTGGCGACCTTCTCGCGGACGTCGTTCGAGGCGTCATTGAGGTCGCGCTCGAGCACGAAGCGGACGGTGATCTGGCCGCGGCCCTCGGCGATGCGCGCCTGGATCTCGTCGATCCCCGAGACGCCGCTGATCGCCTCCTCCATCGGCTCGACCACCGAGGTCGACATCTCGTCCGGGCTGGCGCCGGGCAGGAGCAGGACCACGCTGACGGTGGCCGGGTCGGCTTTGGGATAGAGGTCGACGCCGAGGCCGCGGAACGAGAACGTCCCGAGCACGACCAGCGACATGACCAGCATCGTCGCGAACACCGGGCGCCGGACGCAGAGATCAGACAGCACGCGGGAGCTCCTGCGCGGAGGACCGCCCGGCGGAGGCCGGACGGCTGGTCTATTTGGTGCCGACGGTCACGGCCTGGCCGTCGTTGAGCGAGTCGACGTCGGTCACCGCGACCCGCTCACCCGGCTTCACGCCGGCGGTGACCTCGATGCGATCGCCGAGCCGCTCGCCGACCGACAATTCGCGCATCGCGAGCTTGTCGCCGTTGACGACGAACACCCGGTTGACGCCGTAGCGGTACTGGAGCGCCGCAAACGGCAGCGTCAGCACGTCGTCGGTCTTGCCGCTCTCGATGTGGACCCGGGCGAAGGCGCCCGGTTTCAGCACCGCCTCGGGGTTCGGCACCAGGGCTTCGAACGGAAAGGCTCTCGTCGAGGTGTTGACGCCGGGGCTGATTCGCGACACCTTGCCCTCGAAGGTGCGGTCCTGGTAGGCGTCGACCTTGAGCGCCACCGCCTGGCCGCTCTTGATCCACGGGGCCATCTTCTCCGGGATCTCGGCAATCACCTTGAGCGGATCGAGCCGTACCACCGCCATCACCGGCATCTGGGCCTTGACGAGCTCGCCAAGATTCACGAGCCGCCGCTCGACGAACCCGTCGAAGGGGGCGCGGATCTCGGTGTCCCGGAGCTGGCGTCCCGCCAGCTTCATGCTCGCCTCGGAGCCCTGGATGCTGGCGCGCAGGTTGCGGGCGTTCTGAAGGGCCGCGTCATACTCCGCCTGCTTCGCCTGCAGCGTCGTCTTGGCGGCATCGAACGCTTCCTGCGAGATCAGCGTTCTCTTGAACAGCTCCGTGGCACGGTCGTGCGACTGCTGCGCCTGGAGCAGGTCGGCCTTGGCCCGCTGAGCGTCCGGCGTCTTCTCGATGTCGGGCAGATGCTGCGGATCGGGGGCGCCGAACTGGGCGAGCGTCCGCGCCAGGGCGGCCTCCTGCTGCTCGAGGGTGTACTGCGCCTTCTCGCGATCGAGCTGAATCAGGACCTGGCCGGCCGTCACGCGGTCCCCAAGGTCCGCCAGAATCTTGCTGACCTTACCGTCAGCCTCGGAAGAAATCGTGACCTGATCGACGGCCGCGAGCGTGCCGACCACATCAACCGAGCGCTTCACCGCATCGCGGCGGACTTCCTCGACCTGAACCGCCTTCGCCGCCGGCTCCTTGGCGCTTGCCTGTGCCGTTTCGGTGCGCGAGCAGGCCCCGCCACCCGCGGCGAGAGCAAGGAAGATAAAGAGACGAACGAGAAGCGTCATCGTGTATGGGCGCGAGCGGCGCGCGCTCGAGAACGAGCGTACGAGGGCCAGGACGGAAAGAGTATATGCGGAACGTCGCAGCCGGACCGCTCAGGAGACTACCGCTCGCCCGCCTCTACCACTGGTAGCGCCGACGCGTTCCAGCCTCCGCCCAGCGCCTTGATCAGGAGGACGCTGGAGGACAGCCGGCGGGCGAGGAGCGTCACCGACGTCCGCTGGTTGTTGAGCGCGGCGTTCTGAGCCGCGATCACTTCGAGATACGTGACCACGCCCCCGCGATAGCGGTTATTGGCGAGCGTCAGCGAGCGTTCCGCGGCATCCACGGCGCGCTGCTGGGTCTCCGCTTCCTGCTCGAGCAAGCGCAGCGCCGCCAGATTGTCTTCGACCTCCTGGACCGCGCGCAGGACGGTGTCGCGGTAGCCGGCGACCTGCGACTCGTAGGCGGCCTGCGCCTGCGCCGACACGGCGCGGCGGCGCCCGCCGTCGAAGGCGGTGATGAGCGCGGTCGGGCCAAGGCTCCAGAACCCGCTCGCCCCTTTGATCAGGTTGGTCAGCGACCCGCTCTCGACGCCGGCGGACGCGTTTATCAGGAGGCGGGGGAAGTAGGCGGCGTTCGCGACCCCTATGTCGGCGTTGGCGGTCGCGACCCGGCGCTCGGCGGCGGCGATGTCGGGGCGCCGCTCCAGCAGCTCCGAAGGGAGCCCGGCGGGGACCACCGGCGGCGTGGTCTCGAGCGGCGACACCGGGATCGCGAACGTGGACGCCGAGGTGCCAACCAGCGCGGCGATCGCGTGCTCGAGACGGGCCCGGTCGATCAGGATGTCGATCCCCTGCGCCCGGGTGGACTCGAGGATCGTTTCCGCCTGCGCGACGTCGGCCTGCGACGCCACGCCGCCCTGGAACCGGTTCCTGGTCAGCTCCAGCGCGCGCTCGAACGCCGCTACGGCGGCGTCGAGAATGCGCTTCTCGGCATCGAGGCCGCGCAACGCGAAGTAATTCGTGGCCAGCTCCGCGTGCAGCGACAGCCTGACGCTCTCGAGATCCGCCGCTGACGCCTGCGCCGCGGCGCGGCTCGCGGCTACGGAGTCGCGCACCCGGCCCCACACGTCCGCCTCGTACGAAACGTCGACCGGCAGCAGGAAATCTTCGACGTGCCCGCTCCTGGACGCCTGGGCGCGTGTGTTCGAGGCATTGCTCGCGGAGATCGACGGGTTGACGCCGACCTGCGGGTAGAGGTCCGCGCGATTGATGCCGATCGCCGCGCGCGCCTGGAGGAACTGGGCCTGCGCCTGCTTGAGCGTCTCGCTCGAGACCTCGATGCGCTCCTCGAGGGCGTTCAGCTGCGAATCGCCGTAGATCTCCCACCACTTGCCGCGCAGCTGCCGATCCGCCGGCTGGGCCGTCTTCCAGTCCGCGTTCTCCTTGAACGCCGCCGGCGCCTCGGCCGGCGCGGGCACGACATACGGCGGACGGCGGGAGCCGCACGCCGACGCGACACACAGCACCACTAGGCTGCAGAGCAGCCGCCTCACGGCTGCGCCCCGTTGTCACCCGGCGCGGCCACGCGCACCGCCTGGCCGGCGAGCAGCGCATCGGGAGGATTGATCACGACCTGCTCGTTGCCGGTCAGGCCCGAGACGACTTCCACGGTGGTCCCGAAATCGCGCCCGAGCGTGACCGCCTGCATCACCACGTGTCCGCCCTGGACGGTCGCGACCTGCATGCCCTCAGCGCGGAAGACTAACGTGTTCACCGGCAGCCGGAAGGAGGACGCGCCCGGCGGCAGCTGGATCCGCACTTCCGCGTACGCGCCCGGCAGCAGCTCGCCCTTCGGGTTGTCGACGTCGACTTCGGTCAACAGCGTCCGCGACGTCACGTCGATCGCCTCGGCGGTTCGCGCGATCTTCCCGGTAAAAGTGCGGCCGGGGAACTCCCGCAGCGTCACCGTCGCATCGAGCCCGGTACGCGCCGACTGCGAGTAGACCTGCGGCACGCTGACGAACACCCGCATGCGATCGGTGGCCGCGACGTGGAACAGTTCCTTGGCCCCGTTCCCCGAATCGATCAGCGCTCCGATGTCGGTGTTGCGGGCGGTGATCACGCCGTCGAACGGCGCGTAGATCCGGCTGAAGCCCTGGAGCTGTTGCAGCCGGCTGACGTTGGCCTTCGCCGACAGGACCTCCGCCGTCCGCGCCTCGAAGCCGCCGACCGCGTTGTCCAGGTCCTGGCGCGACACCGACTCCGACTTGATCAGATCCTGGTAGCGTTCAGCCGTCGTCTTGGCCAGTTTGGCGTTGGCTTCGGCGGTCACCAGGTCGGCGCGTGACTGCTGGAGCTGCTGATCGATCTCCGGCGTGTCGATCTCGGCGAGCAGCTGGCCGCGCTTCACCCGCGATCCGAGGTCGGCGTAGCGCTTCCGCAGGTAGCCATTCGTACGGGCGTAGATCGCCGCGTCGGTGAAGGGCTGGATCGTGCCGGGCAGGGTGATCGACTGGTCGGCCTTGCCGCGTTCGGGCCTCGTCACCGAGACGGTGACGACCGCGAGCTCGTCGGTCTCGCGCGTGACCGTCTTCAGCGCGTTCCGCCGCGAGACGAGCCCCCACCCGGCAGTCCCCAGCGCCGCCGCGAGCAGCAGCACCAGGATCACCACCGCGCGCAGGCCGATCCGCGGTCGCGCGGTGCCTCCACCCTTACTCATGTCGCTCTCCCACGTCCCCGATCGTGCCGGCCGACGCCTGCCGGTGCCGGCCGTGCAGCAATGCGAAGGTCGCCGGCACGAAGAACAGCGTCGCGACCGTCGCGACCGTCAGGCCGCCGATCACCGCGCGGCCGAGAGGCGCATTCTGCTCGCCTCCCTCACCGAAACCCAGCGCCATCGGCACCATGCCGATGATCATTGCCAGCGCCGTCATCAGCACCGGCCGGAACCGGGAAAAGCCGGCGTCGAGCGCCGCGTCGGCCGCATTCTGTCCGCGGGCGAGCTCGTCCTTCGCAAAGCTGACCACCAGGATCGAATTCGCCGTGGCCACCCCCATGCACATGATCGCTCCGGTCAGACTGGGGACGCTGAACGTCGTGTGGGTCACGAACAGCATCCACACGATGCCCGCCAGGGCCGCCGGCAGCGCCGACACGATGATGAACGGGTCGAGCCACGACTGGAAATTGACGACGATCAGCAGGTAGACCAGGACGATGGCCAGCACCAGCCCGCCGAGCAGCCCCCGGAACGAGCTGTTCATCGTCTCGATCTGCCCGCGCACGACCAGCTGCGAGCCCTTCGGCAGATCCTTGCGCGCGGCCTCGATGATCGGGTCCATCTCGCGCGCGACGCTGCCGAGATCGCGCCCCTGCACCGAGCCGAAGATGTCCACGACCGGCTGCACGTTGTAGTGCGTGACCACCGCCATCCCCGCCTCGCGGTGGACCGCGGCGAGGTTCTCCAGCAGCTGGGTGCGTCCGCTGCTGCCGCCGCTGACCGGGATGCGCCCGAGGTCCTCGAGCGAATCGATGCGGTACTGCGGCGTCTGCGTCGCCACCTGGTAGCTGACCCCGGTCGCCGGGTTCAGCCAGAAGCTCGGCGACGTCTGACCGCTGCCGCTGAGCGTCACCAGCAGGTTGTTGGCGACGTCGCGCTGGGTGTAGCCGGCCTGCGCGGCCAGGGTGCGATCCACGTCGAGCGACAGCGTCGGCTGATTCGCCACCTGGTGCACGCGGAGATCAACCATGCCCGGGATCCGGGCCAGCTTCGGGACCAGGGCCGCGGCAAAACGCCGGTTGGCATCCTGGCTGCGCCCGACGACCTGGACGTCGATCGGCGCCGGCAGCCCGAAGCTCAGAATCTGACTGACGATGTCGGACGGGATGAACGAGAACTGGACGCCGGGAAACTCGTTGACCAGGCGGACGCGGAGGTCGTGCATGTAATCCGCGGTCGGGCCGTGATCCTGCGCCAGCGCCACCATGATGTCCGCGTCGCCGGCGCCGATCGGCGCCGAGTTGCTGTAGGACAGGTTCAGGCCGCTGTAGGGCAGGCCGATGTTGTCGATGATCCCGCCCATCTCGTTGTGCGGCACCACTTGGCGGATCACGCGTTCGACGCGGTCGCACAGCACCGCCGTCTCCTCGATCCGCGTACCGGTCGGGGCCCGCACGTGCAGCTTGAACTGGCCGCTGTCGACCGCCGGAAAGAAGTCCTGACCGACGGCGGGCAAGAGCGCGAACGACGCCAGACAGGCCAGCAGGAACACCGTCACGAACAGTCCGCGGCGGCCGATGCATGCCGATAGTCCGGCCCGGTAGAGATCGCGCAGCCGCAGGAAGCCGCCGTCGATCGCGCGCTGGACCGCGACGAACAGGTTGCGCGGCGGAGTGCCGTGATCGTGCGGCTGGTGCGCCTTCAGCAGGTACTTCGCCATCGTCGGCACCAGCGTGCGCGAGAGGATGTACGACGCCAGCATGGCGAACACCACCGCCTCCGCCATCGGCACGAACAGGTAGCGGGCCACGCCGCTCAGGAAGAACATCGGCACGAAAACGATGCAGATGCAGATGGTCGACACGAACGCCGGCACGGCGATCTGGTCGGCCCCCTCGAGGATCGCCGGCACAAGATCCTTGCCCTGCTCGAGGTGCGCGTTGATGTTCTCGATTGCCACCGTCGCGTCGTCGACCAGAATTCCGACCGCGAGGGCGAGACCGCCGAGCGTCATGATGTTGATCGTCTCGCCGAGGGCACTGAGCACGATGATCGACGAGAGGATCGACAGCGGGATCGAGACCGCGATGATCACCGTGCTGCGCCAGCTGCCGAGGAATATCAGGATCATGACCGCGGTCAGGCACGCGGCGATGACCGCTTCACGGACGACCCCTTCGATCGAGGCGCGGACGAACAGCGACTGATCGGCGAGCGGCTTGATCTCGAGCTCCGGCGGCAGCCCGGCGGAGATCCGCGGCAGCTGCTCCTTGACGCGCGAGATGATGTCGAGGGTCGAGGCCGAGCCGCTTTTGATCACCGACAGCAGCGAGGCGCGCTGGCCGTCAACGCGTACGACGTTGGTCTGCGGCGGTGAGCCGTTGCGGACGTTGGCGACGTCGCGGATGAAGATCGGGACGCCGTTGACCGTCTTGATCGGCAGATCGTTCAGCTCGGCGACGGTGTCCGGACTGCTGTTCATCCGGACGTCGTACTCGATGCCGCCGATCTTCGACGTGCCGCCGGGGAGAATCAGGTTCTGCTGGCTGACCGCGTTGACCACGTCGGTCGGCGACAGCCCCTTGGCCTGGAGCGCGTTGGTATCCAGGTCGACCTGGATCTGCGGCTGCTTGCCGCCATACGCATTCGGGATCGACGCTCCCTGCACCGTCGCCAGCTGGACCCGCAGGAAGTTGACGCCGAGATCGTAGAGTTGCTGCTCCGACAGGCCCTTGCCGGACAGGGCGAGCTGCAGTACCGGCACGCTCGAGGCGTTGTAGGTGATGACGAACGGCGGGTTGATCCCCGGCGGCAGCTGCCGGAGGACGCTCTGCGAGATGGACGAGATCTGGGCGATCGCCGCTTCGACCTTGACCCCGGGCTGGAAGAACGTCTTCACGACTGCGACGCCGCGCAGCGAGTTCGACTCGATGTGCTCGACGTCGTTCACGGTCGTGGTCATCGTCCGCTCGAACGGCGTGACGATCCGGGACGCCATCTCGTCGGCCGACAATCCGCCGTACGTCCAGACCACGGTGACGACGGGGATGTTGATGTTAGGGAAGATGTCGGTCGGCGTGCGCAGGATCGTCAGCGGCCCGACGAACAGGATCAGAATCGCCAGGACGATGAACGTATACGGGCGGTTCAGGGCGATGCGGACTATCCACACAGGTGATCTCGGATTGGCGTGACGGGCGGGCGACGGAACACCGCTAATTCTATCAGCGGCACGGTTCGGTGCTCGCCCACCTCGGCCCAAAACGGGCCGTCGGGCGGACCTCGGACGGGCGGGCCGATATGGCTGTTACGACACGGACGGACCAGCGTTTACCGCGGGCGACTGACTTCAGCTGGGATGTGCCCGCGCGGCCTCACGCCCTCGTGACGCGGCTAGTGCTGCAACGCGGTCCGTGGCAGCGCGAAGGCGACAAGTGAGTCCCCGATCGGCGGACCGATCGGCGTGCCGTGCCCGCCCGCAGCGACCACGACATATTGCCGCCCGTCGCGGCCGAGATATGTCATCGGCGTGGACCGGGCGCTCGTCGGGAGCGTACCGGTCCACAGCAGGGCCCCGGTCTTGGCGTCATAAGCGTAGATCGCCGGCTCGAGCGTGCCGGCGGTGAAGATCACCCCACCGGCGGTGGCAATGGGCCCGCCGAGCGTGATCGATCCGGTCTTCTCGAGACCCGGGATCGTGCGGGTGCCGGGGAACTGTCCCAACGGCACCTGCCACGCGATCTCGCCGGTCGCGGCGTGAATCGCGGCCAGCGTACCCCACGGAGGCGGCGTGCAAGGAAGGTGCGTGCCGGGCGCAAGCAGGAACCGCCGCACCGCTCCGTAGCGCGTGGCCGCCTGCGGGTGGTACTCGAACTCGCCGCTCAGCCGCCCGGCCTGCCGCTCCGCATCGACCCGGTCGCGCGCCACCAGCCGGACTTCGGCGGCGAGGTTGTTGACCGGCATAATCAGCAGGTCGTTGACCCGGTCGTGTGCGATCCCGCCCCACGCCATGCCCCCGATGTTACCGGGCACGACCAGCGTGCCCGTGAGTGATGGCGGTGTGAACGGCCCCTCCGAGCGCAGCGTGCGTATCGCGTCGCGGCACCACTGCCGGTCAGCATCGCTCGCACCCCACGCCTGATCGGCGGTCAACCGAGCCAGCGCGAGTCCCCGCGGCGCGGCTGGAAACGGCTGCGTCGGCGAGGCCACTTCGCCCGGAACGTCGCTGGCCGGCACCGGCCGCTCTTCCACCGGGATCAGCGGCGTGCCCGTCGCCCGATCGAGGATGAACAAGTGACCGGTCTTCGAGGCGACGGCGACCGCCGGCACCGTCCGCCCGTCCTTGCGCCAATCGAACAGCAGCGGCGGCGAGGCCACGTCGTAGTCCCACAGATCGTGGTGCACGGTCTGGAAGTGCCAGACGCGCGTCCCGGTGTCGGCGCGCAGCGCGACGATCGAGTCGGAGAACTCGTTGTCGCCCAGCCGCTCGCCTCCGTAGTAGTCGTTGCTCGGGCTGCTCGTCGGCACGAACACGAGATGCCGCGCGGGGTCGGCGACGATGACCGACCACGCGTTGGCGCCTCCGACATGTGGCGCACTTCCCTTGCCCCACGTCTCCGCGCCGACGGCGCCGGCGTCCTGGGGCACGGGATCCCAGGTCCATGTCAGCTTGCCCGAGCGCGCGTCGAACCCGCGCACCTCGCCGCTCGGGTGCGGCTTCGAGGTGCCGTCCGCAATCCCCGAACCCACCACGATGGTGTCGTCGACGATGGCCGGCGGCGAGGTGACCTCGTAATCGGCGAAGCCGGTGGGCGGGACCCGCAGACCGCGGCGCAGATCGATCGTCCCGCCGTCGCCGAATCCGGCAACCGGGCGGCCGGTGCCGGCATCGAGCGCGATCAGCCGCGCGTCAACGGTCGCGACGATGATGCGCCGCTCGTTCCCGCGCCGCCATAGCGACACGCCGCGGCTCACGAAGTCGCCGTAGCCCTTGTCGCGCGGGACCTTCGCGTCGAACACCCACCGCTGCTGTCCGCTGACGGGATCGAGCGCGATGACTTTCCCGAGCGGCGTGCTCAGGTACAAAACGCCGTCCGCCACGAGTGGCGTGGCCTCGAACGCGGTCGGCCGTCCCTCAGCGGGCGTGAAGGCATCGCCGGTGTGATAGGTCCACGCGACCTCCAACGAGCTGACATTGCTCGCCTGGATCTGTTCGAGTGGCGAGAAACGCTCCCCGCCGGGATCGTGGCCGTAGGCTGTCCAATCGCCATCCTGCGCCGCGGTCAACAGGGCGACCGTCGCCAGTACCGGTGTAATCAGCCAGGCGCGTCTGCGCATCACCGCAGTCTAACAGTGCGCGTCGCGCCGCAACAGGCTGCGCGCCGTGTGAGGATCGCAAGCAGCGTTACCGGGCTGGCGCGTGTCGTCGGACGTGCGATCCAGACCGGCAGCGTCGTCGGGGCCGCCCGCAGGGCGGGCGTGAGGCAGCGGGTCAGCGGCACGACCGGCGTGTTGCCGCGGACCATCCGATTCGGGGAGCACCAGAACGAGCGGCGCCGTGCGAAGATGAGGAGCCTGCCAGCAACGGGCGACGAGTTGCCTCCGTCGCTCGGGGACCGACCATGCACAGATCGAAATCGGCTGCCGCCCTGCTTGTCGCCGCCTCCGCCGGCGTGCTCCTGGCCGCGCAGGAACAGCGTCAGCCGCCGTTCCGCAGCGGCGCGAGGACCGTCGCCGTCTACGCTACGGTGACTGACAAGGACGGACGCCTTGTCCCCGACCTGGGTCGCGAGATGTTCGACATCCGCGAGGGCGGCAAGCCGCAGCCGCTGACCGTTTTCTCCAACGACGTCCAGCCGATCAGCCTGGTGATGCTGCTCGACCGCAGCGGCAGCATGCGCGGCAACAATGGCCTCGTGGCCCAGGCCGCGGCCGCGTTCGTCGACCGGCTCGGACCTGGCGACAAGACACGCATCGGCACCTTCGCCGAACGCATCGAGATCGAGCCGGCGGAGTTCACCGGCGATCGGGCCGTGCTCCACCGCGTTCTGCAGGCCACCGCGGCGGTGACCGGCCCCACGCCGCTCTGGAACGCCATCGACGAAGCGCTCGAGGCGTTGCACGCGCAGGACGGACGCAAGGTGGTCCTGGTCTTCAGCGACGGCGGCGACTCCCCCGCCGGGGCGGGCCCCGCCAATCGCAGCTTGTACGACGTCATGCGGCGGGCCCAGCAGGAGGACGTGATGATTTACGCGATCGGGCTCCAGACGACTGTGCTGCTCGGCCGAGGCGGTGGCGGCGTCGGCGGCATGACTGGCGGGATGACGTCGCTGCGCCCGGATCCGGGCCTGGCGCGCATCGCCGACGAGACCGGCGGCGGCTACTTCGAGCTGACCCGCGGCGACGATCTCTCGTCGACGTTCACCCGGGTCGCCGACGAGCTCCACCACCAGTACGCCCTCGGCTTCGAGCCGCCGCGGCTCGACGACAAGATGCACAAGATCGAGGTGCGGGTCAGCCAGAAGGGGGCGAAAGCCCGCGCCCGCACCGAGTACTTCGCCGGGCGTTCAGCTGACAGCCGCTGAGCCGCTCTTCGTGACCCACGAAATGCGGTACTCTTCAACGTATGCCGCGATCGTCACCTCGTGGTGCCGGCTCTCGGCTGGCTGAGGTCACTCGCATGAACGACGGGCGCGACCGCACCAGCACCATTCCGATGCCGCCGCGGGAGTTTCAGGCCCTGGTCTGCGGCCCTGACTTCATCCATCTCTTTCACGACGCGGCGCAGTGGACGATCGCGGTGCTCCATCACGAGCGGATGTGCGGCGCGGACGTGCACCTGCTCGAGGCCGGCTGCGGGTGCGGCCGGGTCGCACGGCATCTCGTCGCCGAGCCGCTGGCCTCGTACACCGGTTTCGACCGTCACGGCGGGATGATCGCCTATTGTCGCGCCGCGATTCCCGACCCGCGTTTCAGGTTCGATCACCTCGCTGTCGAGAGCACCATCGCGTCCGACGACTCGGACGCGGAGGTGAGTCCGGCCGAGGCGTTGCCGTTCCCCTACCCTGCCGTTTCGTTCGATCACGCGCTGGCGGCAACCGGCTTCACCCAGATGCCGCCGGCAGAGGGAGCGCATTATCTGGCTGAACTCGGGCGGGTCATCCGTCCGGGCGGCAAGGTGCTGCTCGCCGTCTTCTTCTCGAGCAGTCAGCGCGTCGAGAGCCGCGACAATCACCTCGCCGTCTTCTACGAAGCGGATCGGTTCGAGGCCGATCTGCGGGCATCGGGATTCGAGGCCCGTGCGACCGGATATTCCTACACGCCAGGGGAATCGTTCCGTCCCGAGCAACGGGAGCCGCGGCAGTATGGCGAGCGCCACAACTGGTATGTGCTGACCCGCCGCTAACGTCCGCGCCAGGCTACCCTTCAGCCCAAGAGATTCCCCGCGTAAAACTCATCGTCGCGTCGGGAATCCCCGATCCCGTGTCCTGCACGTGCAGCCGGATCCCATCCTCGTGCCGGTCGATGGCCACGCGGATCTCTCCGGCCAGTGTGAACTTGAACGCGTTCGACAGCAGGTTCAGGACGACCTTCTCCCACATGTCGCGATCGATGTAGACGGTCTCGTCGTCTACGGGCCGCTCGACCACGAGACGCAGCCCGGCCTCCTCGACGAGCGAACGGAACGCACTCGCCAGTTCCGCCGTCTAGCGGCCGATCTCGACCGGCTCGAAGCTGGCTTCGATCCGGCCGGCTTCGAACCGCGAGAAGTCCAGCAGCGCGTTCACCAGCTTCTGCAGCCGGAGCGCGTTGCGCTGCATCAGGCGTACGATCGCCCGCACACTTTGCGGCCAGTGGTCCGGAGCACCGACGGCCGTCTGCGTCCAGTCCGTCGACCGCATCAAGCCGGCGAGCTCGCTGCGGCCGACGAACAGGGTGTCGGACGGTTGCATCATCAGCCCTGACCAGATCCGGACTCTCGATGGAGTGGCGAACTCCGTATGGCGGACGGGCTACTTCGTCGCCGGCTGAAATGCCTTTTGCACGAAGTCGGTCAAGTTCTGGCGCCAGAGCGGCCACACGTGGCCCATGCCTTCCACTTCCTCCTCGGTGAATGCCACGTTCTTGCTCTTCAGCCACGCCTTGAACTGGCGGTTGACGCCGAGCAGCGAGTCGGCGGTGCCACACGTGATCCACAGCATCTTGATCTGGCCGTTCGCCTTCGCATCCAGCGCCGGGAAGTTCCTGTCGAAAACGGCAGGATCCAGGGTCGGGGCGGCGCCGCGACCGCGGCCGCCGGCCGCGTTGGCCGGCGCACCAGCCGCCGCCCCCGCACCGGCGTCGGGCGGTGGTGATGCCGCGCCCGGCCACATGACGAATGCACCGCTGAACGAGCCCATCCAGGCGAACGTGTCGAGGTGATTGAGGGCGCTGTAGAGCGTTTCCGCGCCGCCCATCGAGAGCCCCGCAATCGCCCGATCCTCCCGGTTATGACTGACGTTGTAGGTCTTCTCCACCGTCGGCATGACCTCGGTGAGCAGGCTCTTGGTGTATCCGGTGATGTTCTCCGGGGCCATCGCGCCGGCCGGTCCGTTGGGCACGCCGTACCCCAGCGTCGTCACGACCACCATCGGGACTGCCTTGCGCTGCGCGATCAGGTTGTCGAGGATGACGTTCGCCCCACCGCCGTTCATCCAGCGTTCGGCATCGTCGCCGAGCCCGTGGAGGAGATAGAGGACGGGGTATGGGTTGGCGCGCTTGGCCTCATAACCGGGCGGCGTGTAGACCAGGAAATCGCGATCGTCGTTGGCGACGGAAGAGTGGAACGCATGACGGGTGATCGCGCCGCGCGGCACGCCGGGCGAGGGCAGCCAGGGCTGCGACCCGGGGAGCACGAACATCGACTGCGCGGTCCCGAAACCGGTCTGGAACTGGCGATTGACGGGATCGTTGACGTTCGTCCCGTCCACCGCGAAGGCGTAGGTGTAATAGTCGGGGGTCAACACGTCGCTGGTCGCGGTCCACACACCCTGGGCATCCTTCTGCATCGGCAGCCGGGTCGGCCCGAGCACCACCGCGACCTCGCTCGCACTCGGAGCCCGCATCCGGAACGTCACCCGGCCATCGGCGGCGATCTCGGGCGACTTGATCGGCGGCGCGCCACGGCCGCCGCCGCGGGCGCCCGGTGGCGGCGCCGGTGCCGTCGCGCCGGCCGGCGGTGGCGTGGCCGGCGGCTGCTGTGCGCTGAGCGGCGTCAGGGCCACAAGCCCCGCCGACACGACCAGAAACCATAGGCTGACGCGTCGAATCATGCCGAGCTCCTCTACTTGCCGAACGTGTTGACCGATCGCGGGTGCCCAATGCGCCCGCAACATCCTACGACAACGCCCGCCCCCAAGGCTCGTCTGCGCTACCATCGATCGGTCTTGTCAATGATGAACAACCGCGCCCGTTCTGCCCTGCTCGTCCTGATCCTCGTCGCAGGAACATGGGCCGCGACCGCCTTCCTTCACGCGCAAGGTACGCACCCGGTGTCCGGACGACGGATTGCGTCGGTGATGGGCGCTGGTGGGGCGGCGTGGCTCGACCGGCCCGAGCGGGAGCGCGAGGAAGCGCCGTCAAAGGCGATCGCGGCGCTGAAGATCGGTCCCGGCCAGACCGTCGCCGACATTGGCGCCGGATCCGGCTACTACACCGTTCGTCTTGCTGATGCGGTCGGGCCGACCGGCCGCGTGTTCGCCACCGACATCCAGCCCGAGATGCTCGCGCTTCTCCGCACGCGGCTGGCTGACAGGAAGATCGGCGGCAACGTCGAGCTGGTGCAGGGCACGCCGACGGAATCGAAACTGCCGGACGCGGCGATCGATCTCGCGTTGATGGTCGACGTCTACCACGAGCTCGCGCAGCCGCAAGTGTTCCTGCGATCGATCAAGCGCGCGCTGAAGGCCGACGGACGTCTGGTGCTGATCGAGTTCCGCAAGGAAAGCGAGTGGGTGCCGATCCGCGAAGAGCACAAGATGTCGGTGCGTGACGCACGCCTCGAGCTCGAGGCGGAAGGCTACACGTTCGATCGCGTGATCGACGTGCTGCCGTGGCAGCACATCCTGATCTTCCGGCCACGCCCGGCGAGCTGACGGCCTCGCGGTGGTCAGGCGCTCGCGGCGGCCCGCCGCCGTATGGTCATGCGCATGCCGTGCTTGGAGCGCAGCGTCAACAGCGGTTGTGTGACCACCGGATGGCCGGGCACCAGATCGAGCTCCCAATGGCGGGCGATCGTCGCCACGATCAGCACGAGCTCCATCCACGCGAACGACTCGCCGATGCAGGTCCGTGGTCCGCCGCCGAACGGAAAGTAGGCGTGCCTGGGCAGTGCGGCCCTGAACTCCGCCGTCCAGCGCTCCGGAAGGAACCGGCCCGGATCGCGATAGAACCGGGCATCGTGGTGCATGGTCCATTCACTCATGAAGACCATCGCCCCGGCCGGCACCGGATACCCCCCGAGCTCCGTCAGCACTTTCGCCCGGCGGCCGATCGTCCACACCGGCGGAAAGAGACGCATCGACTCGGTCACGACGCTGAGGACGTACGGCAGCGATTCCACATCGGCGACCGTCGCCGAGCGGCCGGCCAGCACGCGATCGACTTCTTCGTGGAGTCGCGCACGCACGTCCGGCGCGTGGCTCAAGAGATACCACGTCCACATCAGCGCGTTGGCGGTGGTCTCGTGTCCGGCCAGGAGCAGCGTCAGCGCCTCGTCGCGCACTTCGCGATCGCTCAATCCGCTGGCGCCCGCTTCGTCTGCGCTGCCGATCATCATCGACAGGACGTCGCGCCGCGAGCCGCCGTGCGCCCGCCGGGCGGCAATCATTCCGTAGATGAGATCGTCGAGGCGCGCCCGCGCGCGGGCGGAGCGCTTCAACGCCCGCAAGGGGAGTGCTTCGACGACATCCGAGAACGGCAGGAGCGTCAGCCAGAAGCTTTCGAGAACATCGGTGAGCGCGTCGCCGACTGAGTCCGCTTCGGAATCGATATCCGCGTCGAACAGCGTGCGCGCGACGATCCCGAGCGTGAGCCGCATCATGTCGCTCGATATGTCGACCGTGCTGCCGTGCTGCCAGGATCGCTCGAGCCGCTCCGCGTGCTCGACCATCGTGGCGGCGTACCCGGCGATCTGCGCCCGGTGGAACGCCGGCTGCACCAGACGCCGCCGCCGCTGGTGCTCGGCTCCCTCGCTGGTCAGGAGGCCGTCGCCAAGCAGCTTCCTGGCGCGCTCGAGCGCCCGGCTCTTGGTGAATTTCGCGTGCTCGACGACGAGCACCTGCTTGACGAGATCGGGGTGGTTGACGAAGAACACCCGTTCGCCGCCGATCCGGAAGAACGTGACGTCGCCGTAGTCGTGTGCGAAGCGGGTGAAAATCGCAAGCGGATCCCGGCCCGGCATGATCAGTGTGCCGAGCATCGGCAGCCGCGGCCCGGGAGGACGGGCGGGGCGAGGGGTCACAGGGAATGAATCAGTCCGGCCACCCGATTGCGGCCGGAACGCTCACTTGGCCAGCTTGCCGCGGACACTCTCCAACCCCGCTTTCGCGCACGCTTCGTCGGCGGCCGGACCCGTCGGGCCCGACACGCTCAGCGCACCGACGATCTCGTCCCCAACCTTGATCGGCAGGGCGCCGCCGAACGTAATGAGGTTCGCGTCGCCGTTGATGGGCGGTGCGCCACGCCCTTGCGGGCCGACCGAGGCGCCGAACTCGGCCGAGGACATGCCGGTCTTGATCACGGTGTAGGCCTTGCGCCGCGCGAACTCGATCAGGTTCGGGCGGCTGCCATCCGCCGCGAGGATCACTTTCGGATTGAACGCCGTGTCCATGACTTCCACCACGGCCGGCGCCCCGGCGCTTTGGCAGCTCGCCAGCGCGGCCTGCGCGGCTTCGAGCGCGACGGAAAGGGCGAACGGCTTGGCGGCTGGTGGCGGTGGGGCCGGGGGCTGCTGACTGACGACAGCGGCGAGCACGGCGATCAGAGTCGGGCGAATCATGAGCATCTTCCTTCTCCCAGTCCGGCGGTATCGCGCGCGACCTCGCCGGCATCGTCGCCGTCCTGTGGGGCGACGACGCGGGGTTCGGGACCGGGCAATCGGTCGACCGTCATTGGAGCTTTCGTGATGTCAGCATCACGCGGCTGCGGGTGCTTCAGGCCAGGACGGCCTTGCAGAAGTCCACGGACTTCTTCACTTCTTTGACCGCGTCCGAGTCCGGCGGGATCGGCGACTCGAGCTCGATTGACGCCGGAAACGTCCACTTGTTCTTTTTCATCAGCAGCAGGATGTCCTTGATCTGGCCATCCCCCTTGCCGAACGGCACGGTCAGTGAGCAGTGTTCCGGCAGCGTCCGATCCTTCAAGTGGAAGCTGGCGATGCGACTGTGATGCGCCTGGAGGAATTGCAGCGGTGATCCGCCGGCGTTGCCCGCGGCGACGTAGTGCCCCAGGTCAACGTTGGACATGTTCCACTTCGACATCGCCAGCGCCTCGTCGAAGGCGGTCATGCTGCCCTGCGCGTGCGTGTGATACGCGATGTAGACCTTGTGCTTCTGCGCGAACTGGGCCATCCGCTTGAGCATTGCCGTGCCGTCCGGTCCCGGGGCCGGCAACTCCATCGTCGTATGCGTGGCGCCCAGCGCGGCAGCGACGTTGAAGAGGTAGTCGAGCTCGGCGTCGGTCGTCTGCAGGTTCTTCTGCATGCCGTCCGACTTGTAGGCGTAGATCGTCACGCCGGCGTCGTTGAACATCTTCCGCAGTTGCTTGACCTTGTCTATCGAGACGGAGGTCCGCCACTTGCGCAGCTCCTCGGCTCCGGCCAGCGCTTCGGGAGAGGGTTCGCCGCGGCCGCGGCCGGCCCCGCCACCCGGCCCCGCGCCCCCGGCCCGGGCGCCCCCGGCGCCCCGACCTTCGCCCGGCGTGCACGTCGGCATCGTCCCGGCCATCAGCTGTTCATACGGCGTCGGCCCCGCCGCTGCTGCGGGAGGCGCGCCGCCGCCGGCCCGACCCCCACCGGGCCCACCCCCTCGAGCCGGTGCCGCCGGACGCCCCAGGAAGTTCTCGACCGGACCGTCCATCAGCTCGGTCGCGCTGATCCCGCTGTCAACGATGTATTTGAGGGTCGCCTCGGCCGTCTGGTCCGGCATCGAGCGGTAGCTGTACGTGATGACGCCGATCTGCACGGCGCCAAATTTCGAGTTCGGCTTCGCCTGGAACGCCCAGAGCGGCGACTCGAGCAGTGCCGCGGCGGGAAGACCTGCGAGCGCCAGTTTTCCGAACTCACGTCGTGTGTACCGCATGTGCCCTCCAGGCAATGCTGACCCGATCTCGAAACGCTCTCCGGAGCGCGCATGATGCTACCCCGAACCCGATCGCGCCACCAATGTCTCGTCGCGGCGCGGCCAGGGGAGCCTGTGTTCATGCCCGATGTTCACGATGCTGGAGCAAAGGCTGCAGCGCGCAGGCTCAACGCGGTGCCGCCGGTCTCCGCGCCAATGGCGATCAGGTAGGCGGGCGCGGCATCAACGGAGGCGAAGCGCCAGCGCGTGTGGTCGAGCGCGGGCGAGGTGAACGACACGCCAACGTTGTCGTGGCTGATATCGAAGGCAAACTGGTCGAGCGGAAACCGGAGCCCGAGCCCTCGGGCCTTGATGTAGCTCTCCTTCAGGGTCCAGTACTCGAAGAATCGTCGCGCCCGCCGTTCAGGTGGCTGCGCGCGGACGTCGTCGGCCTCCGTCGGAGCAAAGAAACGTGCCGCGAGGGCGGTGTAGTCGACCGGGCGATCGCTGCGTTCGGCATCGACCCCGATCGCCTCGTGCGCCGCAGTGACCCCGCACACCACCAGCCCGCTCGTGTTCGCGAGATTGAAATGCAGCGTCGGCGACACGACGGGTTGTGCGATCCGGGGCTTTCCCGCCGGATCGGAGACGAACCGCCACTCGGCGGGGTTGACCGAGATATAGCGGGACAACACCTCGCGAACCAGCACCCGCGTGGCGAGGAACAGGCGCCGGCCAGGCTCGAATCGCAGGCGGCGATAACGTTCGTGTTCCTCGCCGGTCATCAACGACACGCCAGCGGCAACCAGCGCCTCGTCCATGGCACTCTCGTACTGCCAGTACCACAGATCGACGATGCCGGGGCCCCCGGCAAGAGTCTCCGCAATCGCGACGGGTGGGCAGTGCAGGAGGGACGTGCGCACGCGGGCCGCTATTCCGCCGGCACCGCGAGCAGCTCGAATGGCAATAGTCCGGTCATCTCGAGGGTCGGCTCAGGGATGTCAAGTTGATGGCGGTGGAACTCGAGGAGCGCGACGAGCGGCGCGTTGGCACGCCGCAGTCCACGCATACTCGGCAACCTGGACGCGCTCTACTACGGGACCCAGTACACGATGCCGGCGCGGACGTGCTGGACCTTTACTTCCGGCACGATCGGCCGCAGCCACTCGGCCATTTCCTGCATGCCCGATTCCTCGGACATATTGTGACCGATCACAATCCACCCCTTGGGAATTCCAAGGGTGGCCGCGTCCATCACGTATTCCGGACTGTCGAACGTCCCCTCGATTTCCCGCTGCTCGCCACCGATCACGACGTCGACATCGGCGGAATTGACGGCCGGTGTCGCCATGCCGGCGCCGGTCGCGACCCGCCTCACCTTGGCGCTCGGGTCCCCGACGACACGGATGGCGTCGTCGCCCCGGATCTTCTTCACGCGCGCGGCGAGCTCGCCGAGCGTCGTCTCCGGAATGACGAACCGGTGCGAGTTCGGGGCTGTTTCCGTCATGGGATCGAGCCCGACCTCGCGCGCCGTCCCGGAGAACGTGAAGTCCGGCCGCTGCCGGTGCATGTGATCGTGGTTCCGGAAGATCACGATGTTGTGCTTCGTCATGAAGTCGATCTTGGTCTTGTAGACCAGCGGGTCGGCTTCGGCGATCAGCGTGTTGTCCGCATCGTTCCAGTAGGTGTCCTCGTGGGTGATGATCAGATTCAGGCCCAGCGCGCTCGCCTTGGTGATGGCCTCCAAGGTGCCCATGAACGTGGTGGCGATACCGGTGACGACGGTGTCCGGTCCGCCGAATTTGAACCGATCGCGCGTCGAGGCGTCACTCCAGGGGACACCCTGCACGGCCAGAACGGCCTTCATGCGATTGACGACCTCGCCGGCGCTCAGCTCGGCCATCAGAGCGGCCTCCAATAGGGATCCCCGGCTGACACGAACCGGACCGGCACTTCCGGGACAATCGTCTTGAGCCAGTCGGCGCACACCTGCATGCCCGGCGCTTCGTTGACGACCCGCCCGATCGAGATGAAGCCCTTCTTGACACCGGCGAACGCGACGTCCTGGGCATAAGCCGCTGATTCCCATTCCTGGACTTCGCCGGCGACGATCACGTCTACCGTGGGCAGCATCGCGATCGACGCCTGAATCTGGGTGTATCCAGGTAGCAGCCCGATACGCCGTACGGTCAACGCCCGATCCCCGATGGCGCGAATGCCGCCGCGGGTGCCGAGGCGCTGCTTCAACTGGCCGGCGAGCGCCTCGAACGTGATCGCCGGCACCTCGTAGTGCAGCCCATCCTCTCCTGCCTTGTACTTCGTCCAGCCCATCGCGGCGCCAAGGCCCTGGGCGCGCGGATCGGGCGTGCGCTGGTTCCAGTGCTGCGTCAGCCGGAACACGACCAGTTTGTGCTTGGCGATGTAATCGTTCTTCGCGGCGTAGACGGGATCCGGCGCTGGAGAGGTGGCGGGAGGCTGTACCGCACCAGGCGGGCGCGGCGGCACGACGGACGCCGGCATCTGGGGTGCCGGTGGCATCGGCGCCGACGCACCGGTGCCAGGACCGCTGGCGCTCGCTGGTCCGGGGCCCGCCGGAGCGGCCGGCCCGCCCCCTCGGGCCGGGAACTGGCCCCGGCCGGCGCCGCCACCGGCGCCCCCAGGCGTGCTCAGGTCGGCCTTGGTGTAGAAGGTCGGCGCCGCGGTGATGACGAGATTCGCGCCGCTCTGCACCGCTTTCTGGAGCACGTCGAGCGTCGCCATCGATGTCGTCACGACGCCGGTGACGACCGTGGACGGGTCGCCCGCCTTGAACGTGTCCACGTCGTCAGCCCTCCACTCGACGCCGACGCTCTTCTTCACGCGATCGACGATGTCCTGCGCGGTCAGCGCCCCGGCAGGACGCGCGACGGCGTCTGTCGCGGCGAACGGTGTGGCCACGGCGCCGACTGCGGCCAGCGCGACGAAGTCCCGTCGCGAGATTTCAGGCATGCGGTCTCTCCTGGTGCCTGCGTCCGGCGTGCCGGGCCCGGCAGGCGTGGATCCTACGCTGATTGCAGCGCGCGTGATTGCATTGTGCGCCGCGGTGATGGCCTTGGTGTAGCTCGGCAGACTGGCGGCGAGCCCGCGGTCATCGTGTTCTGGAATTGGAATCGATGCCATCAAGTTATCGATAATCGCCCATCCACCCTCCCGAAGCGGGTGCTAGCCGGTGTGCTATGCTACGGCGCTCGCGGTGATTATCGATTATGTCGAGTCGAGCGTTTTTGAACGCGTCCTGCCGAAGGCGTAGCCACGCAGGCACGCGTCAAGTCGGTCCGCGCTCCTCCTGTGTCTGGCCGCACCGCAGCACCCGGCGTCAATTGCCCGCCTAAGACCCGCTTGATAGAGTCTTGCCGATGCACTCCACCCCCTTCAGCGCGAACCCCGTCCTCGACTTCGGGATCGACAAAAGCGCCATCCGGTTCGCAGGTGAAGGGTTGCAGCGCCCCGAGTGCATCCTGGCCGAGCCTGACGGCGTGATCTGGTCCGCCGACGCCCGCGGCGGCGTCGTCCGAATCGCCCCGGATTCAACCCAACAGATCATCGCCCAGCAGCCTTCGGAGCATTTTCATGAGGCGCACACCGAGTCGAGCCGGTACCTGCAAGGCACCCTGCCCAATGGGTTGGCGTTCGCTCGCAACGGTGATTTCCTGATCTCCAACTTCGGGACGGACCGGCTCGAGCTGATGACCCGCGACGGGCGATCGACGGTGCTGGCCGACCGCATCGACGGCCTGCCGATCGGCAAGGTCAACTTCGTGCTCCGCGACTCCAAGGACCGCATTTGGATCACGGTGTCGACCCGTGTGACCAACTGGATGCACGCACTGCGCACCGACCTCGCGGACGGGTTCATCGCTCGTTACGACAACGGCGTGTGCCGCATCGTGGCCGACGGGTTCCGGTTCACGAACGAGATCCGATTCGACGCCCGCGAAGAGTTCCTGTATGTCGTCGAAACGACCGGCGGGTGCATCACCCGCCTGCGCATCGACGATCGCGGCAATGTCGCGGAGCGGGAAATCTTCGGTCCCGCCAGCCTCGGCAAAGGTGCCTGGCCTGACGGCATCGCGTTCGACACCTACGGCAATCTCTGGGGCACCCTGGTCTACTCGGACAAGCTTTTCGTGCTGACGCCGCAAGGCGACATGCGCGTGCTCCTCGATGAGGGGGATCCCGACAGGGTGGACGCGCTCGAGCGCGCGTTTCGCGCCAACAACGTGACGGAGGACGTGCTCTTCCGCACCGGACAGGGCATCGCGCCATGGATGGCCAGCCTGACGTTCGGCGGGCCGGACCTGCGCACCGCTTACATCGGATCGCTCAAAGGCACCCGTATTCCGTATTTCCGGGCGCCCGTCCCCGGACTCCCCATGGTGCACTGGAACGAACGCGTCCCTGGATGACGCGGGCCTGCGCCGCGAGCATTGACGCCGTTCACGAGCGGAACGCGTAGCCAAGCTTCTGGAGCGTCGCCTTGTCGATGCTGGCCGCTTCGAGCGGCGAGAGTGGCATCTTCGGAGACGGATCGAGCTCCGCCATGATCATCAGATCGTTGCCTGAGCTCTCCAGCAAGTCGACAACGCCAGCCAGATCCACCTTCCCCTGCCCGAGCGGACAATATCCGAGGTAGTGCTCCCCGCCGTTGTAGTCCTTCAGATGCACGTGACGGACGACGGGAAGGAAGTCCTTGACCACCTTCACGGGATCGGACCCGGCCTTCTGCAGTTGGCCGATGTCGGGTCCGAACTTCACGTAGCGTGTCTGCACGGCTTCCATCACCGCGTAGGTCTCGTCGCGCGTCTCCACGCACGTGCCCGTATGCTGGTGCAGGACGGCGACCACGCCGACGTCGTCGAGGGCCTTGCCGATGTCGTTCAGGGCGTCGACGATATCCGCCCGGTGATCGGCGAACACCCACTCAGGCTTCTTGACGTTGTTCGGGCCGATCACCGCGACCGAGCCGCCGCACTTCTTGATCAGTCCCGCCCAGCGGACGATCTTGGCCACTTCATCTTTCCGGACGGCCGGATCAGTGAGGTTCACCGGACAGTAAGCGGACCGCAGTGGCAGCTTGCCGGCTTCCAGCAACTGGTCCAGCCCGCCCTTGGCCTCCCAAGCCTCGAGCACGTTGCCGAACGATTCGTAGCCATGGAAGCCAAGGCTCGCGACATCTCTGATTGCCGCCTCGGCGTCAGCGGGGTTGAAGCCCCAGGTGATCCCGGTGTGCCCGGCTTTCAGCCGGCGGGTCTTCTGCGCACTCAGTGTCGGCACCACGGCACCGGCGAGGGCGATGCCGATCGTCTTGGTGAAAGTCCGGCGGTCAAGTGGCGCGCTCATGGTTGCTGTCCCTTCGGATCGATCGTCAACGCGGTCACGTCACTTGCCCGCCCAGCCGCCGTCGACGTGCACGGACTGGCCCGTCAGGTAGCTGGCTTCATCGGAGGCGAAGAACGAAACCACCGTGCCGATCTCGCGTGGCTGGCCGGCCCGCCCGAGAGAGATCTGGGACAACACGATCGGCAGGATGTCCGGCGACTTCATCACCCACTCCGTCATGTCGGTGTCGATGAGGCCAGGGTGCACGCAATTGACGCGGATGCCCAGCGGCGTCATCTCGGCCGACATGTTCCTGGTCAGCGCCTCCAGACCGAGCTTGGTCGGCGCGTAGTGGGTGCGGCCGGGAAGGACCTTGGCCGCCTGGATCGAGCCGATGTTGACGATGCTGCCCTTGCGCTTCTCGGCGACCGCGCGGCGGCAATAGACCTGCGAACAGAGCCAGTTGCCGCGAAGGTTCACGTCAGTCAGGCGCGTCCACTGCTCGTCGGTGAGCTCCAGGAACGGCACGATCGTTTCGATCCCGGCATTGTTGACCAGGATGTCGATCGGTCCCAGCTCGCTCCACACCCGGTCGATCATCGGTTCCACTTCGGCCCGCTTGGCCACGTCGGCCTTCGCCGTCATCGCCCGGCGTCCCTTCGAGCGAACGTATGACGCGACTGCCTCGGCCTCGTCGGCGCTGGCGACGTAATTCACCGCGACGTCGGCCCCTTCTTCCGCGAAGATCTCGGCAATGCCCCGCCCGATGCCGCGGCTGGCCCCGGTGATGAGTGCGACCTTGTCCTTGAGTCTCAAGAGGCCTCCTGCAAACTGAACAGCACACGTCACCGCTCCGCGGCGAGACTCTTCGCGACCTCAATCGCGTGCTCCGGCGTCGACGAGGTTCCGTGCTCCGAGTCGACGTAGCCGGCGTACTTCATCTCGCGAAGGACTTTGAAGATGTTGTGGTAGTTGGTCTCGCCGGTTCCGGGCTCGAGCCGTCCGGGCACGTCGCCGATCTGCACCAGCCGGATCAAACCCTTCTGGAGGCCGAGTTTCAGGTTGTTGATGATGTTCCCTTCGCTCATCTGCAGGTGGTAGATATCGAAATCCACGCGCACGTTCGGATGCGCAGCTGCCTCGACGACGTCGAATGCCGCCACCGCGGTCTTGATCGAGATGGTCGGCGCCTCCACCTGATTGAGCGCTTCGAGTACCAGATAGACGCCTTGCTCCTTCGCGAGATCGCCAGCCTTGCGCAACCCCTGAATCAAATTCTCCCGCTGCTTCTCCCACGGAATGTCGGGCTGCCGCGCGCCGGGGAAGATGATCGCGTCCGCCCCGCCGAAGCGCTTGGCCATCTGGATGCCCTCGACGAGCTCGTCGAAGTATTTCTGTTCCGAGCCGGGCAGGGTCAGGCCGCTCGTTCTCCCCGTGCTGCCGCTGCCGACGACACAGGAGCACTTCATCCCCAGCTGTTGCTGGGTCTCGAGCATGGCCTTCTGCTCCTCCGCGCTCGGCCGCCAGAAGCTGTACACCTTGATGCCCTGCGCCGCCACCGCCTTGATGCGTTCGCTGCGCGGCATGCTGCGCGGAAACATGATTTCGACGTTGATCGAGGTCGTGAAAGCCGCCGCCGCCGGAGGGGCCGCGCCCTGGGCGCGCAAGGCGGCTGGGGCAAGAACGCCGGCCGCCAGAAAGGCGCGCCGGCTCACAGCGGTGGTCTCACCAGACTGCATGGGATGCTCCTTCAAAATGGTCCTCTTGCTGCTGGCACCACCCCGCCGCGCTGGACGTGCCGTTTTGCGTTGAGCGCCGAATAACGAGTCAGTCCCTGATCCTGACGCGCATCCAGGCCCCGACCGGCCGCAACCCTGGCGCACAGGGTGGGTCCGCAGCGACCCACGGCTCGAACCCCGCATCCGCTCACGAGCGGTGGCCACACGGCCCAAACTTTTCAGATATAAATCATCGATAATCGCGCGGAGACTAGCAGAAATCGGTGATACTGGCAACCGCCGAACGGGCCCAGTATCCGTCAGGTTACGGGGCACCTGCTCGTCTCGCGTCGGCTCGACGGCTCGCCGTCGCGGACGTCGGCAGTTGATAAAGGAGATCTCATGGCGCTGAGTAGAACGAAGCTGCGGGCTCGCCTCGTGGCGGCGGTGTTTACTGTGGCGGTACTCGGTTCCGCGATCACGATGGGGCTGTCGGCCACCGGCAACAAGTGGTGGATCGATTACGCCGGTGGTCCGGCGAGCAGCCGGTATTTTCCTTCTGCCTCGATCAACAAGTCGAACGTCGCCAGCCTCACGGTCGCGTGGACTTATCCCTTCGGCGAGACGGGCTTCAACCCCATTGTCGTGGCCGGCACGATCTACGGTCGCGGCCGGAACGGCGCGATCATCGCCCTCGACGCGAAGACCGGCAAGGAAATCTGGATCCACGAGGGCATGCAGGCGATGTCGGCGCGGGGCATGAACTATTGGGAAAGCAAGGACGGGAAGGATCGCCGTCTCGTCTTCGCCATGAACGATTATCTGCAGGAGCTTGACGCCGCCACCGGTCTCTCCATCACTTCGTTCGGCACGAACGGCGTCGCCGATCTGCGCGAAGGTCTCGGACGGGATCCTGCGACGATCGGGCGCATTCAATCAGGCACGCCGGGCAAGATCTTCGAGAACCTGGTCCTCCTCGGGTCCGCAACGGGCGAGGGCTATCTGTCGCCGCCCGGAGACCTGCGCGCGTACGACGTCCTGTCCGGCAAGCTGGTATGGCAGTTTCACACCGTCCCGCATCCCGGCGAAACCGGCTACGAGACGTGGCCCAAGGACGCCTATAAGTACATCGGCGGCACGAATACCTGGGGCGAGATCACGGTTGACGCCGAACGGGGCATCGCCTATTTCCCGACCGGGTCGCCCACCTACGACTATTACGGAGCCGACCGCATCGGTGCCAACCTGTTCGCCAACTGTCTCCTCGCCCTCGACGCGAGGACCGGGAAGCGCCTGTGGCACTTCCAGAACGTCCACCACGACCTGTGGGATTTCGACAACAACGCCGCACCCCAGCTGACCAAGATCAAAAGGGACGGCAAGGAGATTGACGTCGTGGCGATGGCCGGCAAGACCGGTTTCCTCTACGTCTTCGATCGCGTGACCGGCGCGCCGATGTGGCCGATCGAAGAGCGTCCCGTGCCTAAGAGCGAGATGCCCGGCGAACAAAGCTGGCCGACGCAGCCCTTTCCCACGAACCCGCCGCCGTTCGTCAGGCAGGCGATGTCGATGGACGACATCAACCCGCACCCGTTGATCACGGATGTGGAGCGCGCCGCCTTCCGGGAGCGGCTGAGCAAGGCGAGGAACATGGGACTGTTCACGCCCATCGACTTCGTCGACACCGTTCACATTCCGGGCAGCAACGGGGGCGCGTTGTTCGGCTACACCGCCGCGGAGCCGACCTCGGGAAACATCTACGTGATCGGCCAGGACAATCCCGGCGTGCTGAAGCTGCTGCAACCGACCCAGAACGGGCCGGGCACCTCTCCCGGACAGGTGGTCTACCAGCGTGAGTGCCAGGCCTGTCACGGCCCCGACCGCGCCGGTACGGAAACCGGGCCGACGCTGTTGACCGTCCCCGGGCGAGTGGACCCGGCGACGATTCGCGCCCTCGTCAGTACCGGCAAGGGACGCATGCCGGCATTCCCTCACCTGAACGACGTCGACATCGAGAACGTCGTGAGCTATGTCTCGGCGCCGGGGCCCGGCGGCCGTGGCCGTGGCGCGGGGCCCGCGCCGACGTTCCCGCCCGGACCTGTCGTGGCCTCCGGCGGTGCTCGCGTGCGCGAAGCGACCGGGCGAGGCCGCGGCGGTCCGCGCCCCTATCCCGAAGGCGTCGAACAGCGGCCGCAATACGTGATCGATGCGTACGGGACCATCGGCGTGCGCATGAAGCCGCCATTCACCAGCCTGACGAAGTACGACCTCAACACCGGCACCATCAAATGGCAGGTCGGTCTTGGTGACGATGCGCGATTGGCCGCGTTGGGGATTACGGGGACCGGCGTGCCGCAGATGCGCAGCAGCCTGATCGTGACCGAAGGGGGACTCATCTTCGCGCCAGGAGGAGACAGCAAGATCCGGGCGTACGACACGGACACCGGGAAAGTGCTGTGGACGGCATCGCTCGGCGGCGCGATACGCGGCGGGCCGTCGATGTATGAGATGGACGGCCGGCAGTACCTGTTGGTCCACGCGTCCGGAGACATCCCGCTGTCCGGCCTGCCTCCGGGCTCCCAGGCCCCGACCGACCTGCCTGCCGGGTACGTCGCCTTCGCCCTGCCCGCGAAATAGCCGTTCGGGGGCGGCCGCCCACCCTGGCGGTCGCCGCACCCTATGCCGATGCGCCGGCGCCGTGGCCGTGACGCGCCTCGCGCCTGGCGAGTGCTGTCAGTCCGGGAAGTCGACCCCTTCGTACATCTTGTAGTTCTCGAGATTGGTCGCCGGCGCGAAGAAGCACACCACCTTCATCTCTTCGCCGCCGGTGTTGTGCAGCATGTGGACCATCCCGCGCGGGAACAAGACCGTGGTTCCGGCCCGGACCGCCTGGACATCGTCCCCGACCATCACCCGCCCGGATCCGGAGATGATGTAGATCACTTCGTCACCATTGGGGTGCGAGTGCGCCGGCCTGACCTTGTCGCCTGGCGCAACCCTTATGACGCACGCCGAACACTGCTCGGATCGCAAGGCCTTTGCCCCGACCACCCACCTGAGCTCCCGCCCTGGCAGGCCGAGCGCTTCGACGTCGTCCTCGTGAATCGCTGGTACGCTCATGCCTCGTCACTCCAGGCGCGTGCGAATCGACTCGGCGAGCCGGGGCGCCGAGAGCCCGAACGCCGCCGTGAGCTCCTCATAGGTCCCTGAATGGATGAAGCGCGGGCGCCCATCGGCGTCGAGCGTGTTGATCGCCAGGATCCGTTCCACGCTGCCCCACGCGGCCTTGCGCCGACGGTAAAGAACCTTGAGCAGGTTCTGCAGGATGTACCCGTTGTTCTGCTCGGCGAGCACGAGGAGCTTGCCCGACTCGTAGAGTGTGATCAACAGGTCCTCGTCGATCGACGGCATGTCGACGACGCCCACCGCCAGCCCCGCACGTTCGCACTCCGCAGCCGCTGCGAGCGCCTCGTGGGTGCCGCGTCCGCTGCTCACGATCACCGCGCGATCAGCCGCGCTCGCGCGCAGCGTCACCCCCTTGCCGAACTCGAACACGTAGGCCGGGTCGTACAACACCGGCGACGGCGTGCGCATGACGCGGATGTAGAGCAGGCCGCGATTGCCCTCCATCGACCAGGTCATCACGGCCAGCATCTGCTGCGGACAGGACACGTCGATGATCTTCAGATGCGCCATCCCGTCGAAGATGGTGCAATCGTCGTTGCCCATGTGCGTGGCGCCGTTGGTCCGCGTCTCGAAGTTGGCCGCCGTGGCGAGCATCGTGAGGTCGAGGCCGTGCCCCTCGCTCAGCCAGCCATCAGGCGCAGCGGCCGCCTCCAGCCGTTCCTGGTGGCCGACGGCGATCCGGCGCATCACCTTCCAGTCGAAGAACGGACAGAAGGTGCTGATCCAGGTCTGACGCCCGAGAATCGCGAACGCCTCGCCGATCCCCATCATGTTGGCCTCGGCGACACCGACGTTGAGGGCACGCGTCTGATCGACGGCCGCCACCCCCGCCTCGAGCCCACTGGTCGTCGCGAGATCGGAATCGATCGAGACGACCGCGGAATCGCGGGCGAAGATCTTCATCGCCGCGGTCACGACATCGCTGGCCGCATACTCCTTCTGCCGATCGAGGCTGGGCAGGAGCGCCGGATCGTAGGCAACCTTCTTTCGGCGTGGCGGTACGCGCCTGGTCCTCACGGGTCCAATCACCGGGGCGAGCGACAGCGCGTCCGAGCCGTGGCGCGTGACATCCAGCTGCATCTGCCGCGCCGCCGCCTGGAGCGCCTCCTGCACCGCGCCGCCTTCGCGCACGCCCTCGAGGCTGGCGAAGTAGTCGTTGAACTCGCTCACGCGCGCGGCCCGCTGCGCGGCCTGCAGCGAGAGCTCCTGCTCGATCAGCGGCCCGGGCACCGTGACCTTGTGCTTGTTGAGGAAGTCGGAGAGCGCGCCGTGCCCCTTCATGCCGTGGCAGATGATCGCCGTCGGCCGGCCGTTTCTCGGTCCGTAGCGGAACTGCTCGAGCGCCGCGTAGACCCCGTCGTACTGCGTCGCGTCCACGCTGTGCACTTCCCAATCGAAGGACGCGAACACATCCTCCAGCTCGGGCATCGGGAAGACCATGCGGTTGGCGATGTCGAGCTGCCCGTTGTTGCGATCGACCATCACGCACAGATTGTCGAGATGTTTCTGACCCGCATACATGACGGCTTCCCAGATCGGTCCCTCCTGGAGCTCACCGTCACCGGTCAAGCAATACGCGTCGAAGCGGGGTGAGGAGCGGCCTGCGATGGCGAAGCCTTGCGCCACCGCGAACCCCTGGCCCATCGGCCCGGTCGCCAGATGGATGCCGGGCAGAACGGGACCGGGGTGGCCGTTGAGGATGCTTGCGTAGGACCGTGAGTTGCGCAGCACCGAACGATCGAAGTATCCGAGCTCGGCATAGATCGACGCGAGCGCGGCCACCGCGTGACCCTTGCTGAGCACGAACAGATCCTGGCCAGGCCGCGTCGGATCGACGACGTCGTAATCGATGAAGCCGCCGTAGTACAACGCGACGAGCGGAATGACGGCGGAGAAGGCGCCGCCCGCATGGAGGCTCTTGTCAACGGCGTCGCGGCATTGCTCGAGGCTGAGGATCCGGACATCCGAATCCTTGATCGCGAGCAGCTTGAGAATGCCGCGGCGGTGATAGTAGTCGCCACCGGCCGCCGGCGCGCGCACCAGCCCGCCGCGCGTCCGGACGAGCGTGTCAGGGTTCATATACAGATGCCTCGTTCACTCGCGGGCATGAAAGGTTCGGCGGGGTTCGAACAACTCGGCCCGACTGTGAAATGGCAGTTGAACGATGGCAACGCATCGAGCGCCGCGGACGGTCGCACTCCGTCCCGGGGGAGCAAGAAGCGGATCGTGAGGAGGCGCGACCCGCATCTGACCCCCGCCGGGACGGAGAGGTTGGCAGCGACGCCCGATGGCTCCGGCCTGGGCGTCACCGCGGGAGAACGCACGGTGCAGTGACTCGATCTCGCGCTCGCGGACACGAACCTCCTGCTCCTCGCCGGTTATTCGGGCGGCTCGCCCTCGCTGGGCTCGGCGTCGGCGGTGGCTGTTGCCGCGGCCGCGGCACGGATCCACTCTCCGGGTTCCTCGATGTGGCGGCGAATGGCCGCCTCGGCCTTCACCGGATCGCGTGAGCGCAAGGCTTCGAGCACCGGCACGTGGCGCTCGGTGATCTCGTGCAGGGACCGATGCGTCAGCGAGTGGGTGACGCAGGTCGTCACCGACAGCCGCATCGTCTGCCACACATGCTCCAGCATGCGATTACCGGCCGCCGTGATGATGGTGTGGTGAAACGCGCCGTCGGCGTTGACCTGGGCCCACTGATCGTTTCGCGCGGCCGCGTCGCGCATGGTGGCGATCAGATCCTCGAGCTGATTCAACGTCGCCTCGTCTATACGAGCGGCGGCAGCGGCCGCGGCGACGCCTTCGAGCGCCGCTCGGATCGGGTAAATCTCCAGCAGTTCTTCCGGAGTGATGCGCCGCACCCGGGTGCCGCGAAACGGTGAGTTGACGACGAAGCCGTAGAGGGCGAGGTCGCGCAACGCTTCGCGAACGGGTGCCTGGCTGACGCCGAACTGCTGCGCCAGCTTGGTCTCGACGATCCTCGTCCCCGGCCGAAGGCGTCCGGTCAGGATGCCGTCGATCAACTTCTCGCGAATCTCGTCGCGGAAGACCCGCCGCTCGATTGGCTGTGCGTTGTGCTCGCCAGGGGCCGCGTCGTCCGGCTCGGAAGCATCGGGCCCACTTGCCTCGTAGCGATTATCGATTATACTCACGGCGTTTATACGATAGTGCCGCGGTTGTGCCTTGTCAACGAGGAAACCCTGCCGATTTGCACGACCTTCGCTCCACTAACTAAGACGCGTTCGACGCCCCTGGCCTGTGGACGCGAGCAGCGCCGCGCACGCATAGGGACGCCGCGCGTGCCGCATGGCGTCACATCGGCGATTCGTCCCGACGTTATCGGACGGATGGTGCGTCACAAACCAGAACGTACCGGCCCGGGATCAAGCATGGACTATCTGATTGCCGGCAAGCTGGCGTTCGTCGCGGCCGGTGCGCACGGGATCGGCGCCGCGACTGCGGATCTGCTCACGACCGAGGGCGCGCGCGTCATCGTCGCCGACAGTGATGCCGCTGCGTTGGCTGAACAGCCTGGCCGATGGCACGCCACGATCACGGCGGATCTCTCCACGGTGCACGGCGTCGCGGGTGCCGTGGCGCAGGTGCTGGAAACGTTCGGACGCGCGCCCGACATCCTGGTGAACAACCTTGGTGTCGGAAACGCTACGCCGTTCGAAGAGATCTCCGAGGAGCGGTGGGAACACTCGTTCAACATCAACCTGATGGGATCAGTCCGCACCTTGCGGGCGCTGCTGCCCCGAATGGCGGACATCGAGGGTGCAGCGGTCGTGAACACCGGGTCCGATCTCGCCAAGCAGCCGGAGCCGTCGTTCATGGATTACGGGGCCTGCAAGGCGGGGCTGTTGTATGTGACGAAGGCGCTGGCCAAACAGTACGCGCCGAAGATCCGCGTCAACGCCGTCCTGCCCGGTCCGATCTGGTCTCGCATGTGGACGCGTCCCGACGGCATCGTCGACCAGCTCGTCGCCCACTACAAGGTCGATCGCGACACGGCTGTGAAACGGTTTCTGGAGGATCGCCAGATGCCCATGGGCATCGGACAGCCGGAAGACGTGGCGCACGCAATTGTCTTCCTCGCATCACCGCGCGCGAGGTTCATTACCGGCGCGGCACTGGACATCGGCGGCACGATCCGCGGGCTTGTTTAGCGTCTGGGCGCTCAATCGCTGACAACTACGACAGGACTCCAATGAGCATTGACTACACGAGCTTCGGGCTGCAGGGAAAAGTGGCGATCGTGACCGGCGCGTCGCAGGGGATTGGGCGCGCCCTGGCGTTGGCGCTGGCAGAGGCCGGTGCCGACGTGGTGCTCGCGAAACACCCGCAGGGCCGCCACGACGAGATCCAGGAGGTCCAGCAATCGATCGAGGCGCTCGGCCGCAAGTCGCTGATCGTCCTCACCGATGTCGCGCAGGTCGATCAGGTCCGGGCCATGGTCGACGCGGCCACGACAGCCTTCGGCCGGCTGGACATCCTGGTGAACAACGCCGGATGGACGGGCACGACCCCGGCGCTCGACGTGACCGAAGACGAGTACGACCGGACCATGGCCTCGTCGCTCAAGAGCGTGTTCTTCGCGTGCCAGGCGGCGGCCCGCGTGATGATTCCCCAGGGCGGCGGGAAGATCATCAATATCGGCTCGAACTTCGGGGTGGTGGCGTTCAAGGGGCGGGCCGTTTATGCCGCCGCCAAGGCCGGCGTGCATCATCTGTCGCGGGCGCTGTCGCTCGAATGGGCGAAGCAAGGGGTCAATGTCAACGTCGTGGCGCCGTGCATCACCGAGACCGTCTCCCGCAAGAACATCCTCGAACGGCCTGGGTACAAGGAGTGGGCGACCAACGAGATGCTGCCTGCCGGCCGATGGAATCAGCCGGAAGATCTGATTGGAGCCGTGCTGTATCTCTCGAGCCACCTGTCCGACATGGTCGTCGGCCACGTCCTGATGGTGGATGGCGGCTGGACGCTGCACTGACCGCGGAATTTCTCCTTGACGGCGATCGGAACGACGGTATTATCCGGCTAGTTTCAACGCGATTTCGATAATCGATTTTCCGATGTGCGCGATCATGGCGAGCGCAAACGTGGCGGTCCGGGTCCCCGCGCAGCCGCGCCGATCGCGCCGGACTTACTTCGTCACGCACGATGTGACGATGGGGAGTTGAACGCCCGCGCCGGGATCGAAGGAGGCTGGAATGAGTCGTCGAGCGCTGTATGCGGTCGTGATCGCGGTGGCATGTGCGGTCGGTCCGGAGGCCGCGCGCTGGAACTTCATTCCTGACTGGACGTTCAAAGGCAGCGATCTCGGCAGCGACTGGACCGTCGTCGGGCAGGCGACGTGGAAGGCCGCCAACGGCGAGCTCGTCGGCACGCCGACTGCGCCCGAAGGCGGCTGGCTCGTGCTGAACAAGGTTCTGCAGGACGTGCAGTTCGGCGCGGACTTGAAGTGCGGCACCGGGTGCAAGGCGGGCATCCTCGTGCGCGCGCATAAACAGGCCGATGGAAGTCTGAGTGGGCTGTTCGTCCCCTACGGCGAAGGCGATCCCGGCCTGTTCATGGTGACGATTGACGCGTCGGGCCGGGAAACGTCACGGGCGCCGCTCACAGGAGGGGGCATCGGCAACATGGTGCGCTACGCGCCGCCGCCTCCTGACCCGAACGCTCCGGCGCGGGGCGGCCCTGGCCGTGGCGCGGGCGCCCCCGGTGCGCCTGCCGCGGCCGCGGCCCCGGCGGCTGGCGTTCCTCCCGGCGCGGCACCGGCGGGCGCGGACGCCCGCGGGGCACTCGGACCGGGCGGCCGGGCGGGAGTTCCCGCGGGCCCCACGGGCCGTGGCCGCGGGCCGGTGTTCACCCCCGAGGAGTGGAACGACATCGGCGTCATCGCCGACGTCAACACCCTCCGCAAGCTGATGAACGGTGGCGTGGCTGGATCCCAGGCCGTGGACATGAGCGGCTTCGGCATGATCGCGCTGTATGTCGGCGGGACCGCGGAAGCCCGCTATCGCGACGTGTCCTACCAGGACGTCGGCCTGAAGCGATTCCCGGCCGAGAAGACGTCAGCGAGTTTCAGCGTTCGCCGGGTGAACCCGTACTTCTATGCGTTCTCCGTGGCCGCTGCTGACATGAACCGCGACGGCAACATGGACCTTGTCTCCGGTCCGTTCATCTACTACGGTCCCGACTTCACGACGGCGCGCGAGTTCTACGCCGCGGAGACGCTGAGTCCCTCTACCGACTTCCCTTCCACGATCGATCCGAACGGACCGTCCGAGCGAGGCGCCGGCAACTGGGTGGCGTTCGCCGCAGATTTTACCGGCGACGGCTGGCCAGACGTGCTGCTCGCCAACACCTCGGGGAGCGCACTGTACGTCAATCCGAAGGGTGAGGCCCGCCGGTGGGAGGTCCACAAGGGCATCATCCCGCCGGCGAACACGTCGCAAGCCGAAATCAACATGCTCGCGGACGTCGACAAGGACGGCAAGCTCGATCTCGTCTACATGACGCAGCAGACGGGCATCAGTTGGGCCAAGCCGGATCCCGCGAACCCGACTGGCACCTGGATCGGCGTGTCAGTCGGCGGGCAAGGCACGTACGCGGCCCACGGCATCGGTGCGGGAGACATCAACGGAGACGGCCGCATCGATCTGCTCAATGGCACGGGGTGGTGGGAACAGCCGGCGTCAGGCCCGACGACGCCGAACTGGACGTTCCATCCGGGACCGTTCGGCAACGGCGGCGCCGAGATGGCCGTGTACGACGTGAACGGCGACAAGCTCAATGACGTCGTGTCCGCGCGCCAGGCGCACGGGTTCGGGCTGAACTGGTACGAGCAACGGCGCGACGCCTCGGGTGCGATCTCGTTCGTCGAGCACGTGATCTTCAAGGACTACTCCACCCCGGATCAGAACGCCGGCGGTGTGGCGTTCTCGGAGCTGCACGGCTCGACGATGGCGGACGTCAACGGGGACGGGGTCCCGGACTTCATCGTCGGCAAGCGCTTGTGGTCGCATCACGAGAGCTTCCTCGATCCGGATCCGTACGGTGCGCCGGTGCTCTACGCGTATCTCACCGTGCGTGACCCGAAAGCGCCCGGCGGCGCGCGGTTCGTTCCCGAACTGATCGACAACGCCTCGGGCGCGGGCTCCCAGGTCGTCGCCGTCGACATGAACAAGGACGGCATCGTCGACGTGCTCACGGGCGGCGCGAACGGATCGTTCATCTTCTTCGGTAAGCCACGATCGAAATGAGCGGCGGCCGGCGGGCGCGACTCGCCGGCGGCGTCTCTCGTTCACCCGAATCGCCACCGGGCGGTCATCGCGCGGCTGCACTCACGCGAGGGGAACCATGAAGACCAGGACACAGCGCCCGCTTGCGACCGGTGTATGTCTGGTTTCGGCTGCCGCCCTCGCACTCCTGTCTGGCGGCCGGTTGACGGCCGGCGTCCCAGGCCAGGTACTTCGTCGATGCGACGTCGGGAGGGAACCGATAGCCTGAGTTGGCCGCGTCTGTCCGCGCGGCCGCGACCAAAGGCGCCCGCTCGCCGATGCCCATGCGTGAGAAGAGACATGTGCGGTTGCGAAACGGGTGGGTGCTCGTCTTGCTCTCACTCACAGCCGCCGCCTCACTGCTTGCATTCGTGCTCGCGCGTCGTTCTGCCCTGACAAGCCAGCCGGCGGAACACGCGTCTGCTCTCGTCCAGCCCCGATCGTCCGGGTACGCCGATCCGGCGCTCTGCATCACCTGCCACGAAGACGTCGCGCTCCCCTACTCGCTGACCGGCATGGGCCGCTCGTTTTCCCGAGTGGACGGCTCCCGGTTCGGGACCGAGGCTCGCGTGTTCCATCACGAGGCGTCGAACCGGTACTACACGATGGTGCAGCGCGGCGGCGCGTACTACCAACGACGTCATCAAATCGGCTGGGACGGCAACGAGACCAACGTGTTCGAGCTCGAGGCGCACTACGTCATCGGGTCTGGCAATCACGCACGCACGTTCCTGCATCGCCGCCCTGACGGCCGTGTCGTGCAACTGCCGGTGAGCTGGTACGCCGAACGCGGCGGTTATTGGGCGATGAGCCCCGGCTACGATCGTGCCGGCCACCTCGACTTCCGCCGGGTCATCGATGCGGGGTGCATGTCGTGTCACAACGGCTACCCGCGTAGGGTCGTCAAGGATGACGGCGCCGGCCCGCGGTTCGGCGACACGCTTCCCGAAGGCATTGACTGCCAGCGTTGTCATGGTCCCGGACAGGCGCATGTCGACGCGGTCAGACGTGGCGACAAGAAGGCGATCGTCCAGACGATCGTCAATCCGGCCAAGCTCGATCGTGACCGGCAGCTCGAAGCGTGCATGCAGTGCCACCTCGAGACGACGAGCAGTCCGCTGCCCTTCCGGATTCAACGGTACGAGCAGCCACTGTTCTCGTACACGCCGGGCAAGCCGCTCAGCGACTACTTCATCTATTTCGATCGCGCGCCCGGCGCGGCCGGCCGTGATGACAGGTTCGAGATCGCCGGCGGCGCGTACCGCCTGCGCCAGTCGGCGTGCTTCCAGCGCAGCGCGATGACCTGCCTGACCTGCCACAACCCGCACGAGACAGAGAGCGGCCCCAGTGCGATTGCCCGTGAAATTGCCGTATGCCAGGGCTGCCATCAGGGAGCGCATCGGGGGGGAACACCCCAAGTGGCGGGTGTACGCGCCGGCGCGACCTGCGTGGACTGCCACATGCCGAAGCGGCGCACGCAGGACGCCGTTCACGTCGTCATGACGGACCACTACATCCAGCGGCGGCCGGTGCGCCCGGATCTGCTGGCTGCACGCGCCGAGTCCGACAGCCTCGGGCAAGGTGACTATCGCGGCGAGGTCGTTCCCTATTATCCGCAGCCGCTTCCGCCAACGCCGGCGAACGCTCTGTATCTTGCGCTGGCGCAAGTGCAGCAGGGATCCAACCTCCCGTCTGGCATTCGTCAACTCGAACAGGCGATCGAGCAGCAGCAACCGGAACGTCCGGCGTTCTATTACGAGCTCGGAAGGGCATACGGCAAGACCGCCGACCATGACGCGGACATCAGGTGGTGCCGCGAGGCGCTCCGGCATGACGCGGCGTTCGTGCCGGCGCTGAAGGAGCTGGCCGCTGCCGCGACTGCCAAGGGAGACATGACGGAAGCCGCGGGCGCGCTGGAGCGGGCCATGGTGCTCAGCCCGGATGACGGGAATGCCGCCGCGGATCTGGGGAACGTCTATCTGCGGCAGGGCCGCCTGGATGACGCGTACAAGGCGGTGGCGCGCGCCCTCGCACTCGATCCGACGCTGCCGCTGGCCAACAACACCATGGGACTGGTCGCGTTACAAAAGGCGGCCCCGAACGATGCCGAAACCCATTTCCGTGAAGCGATCCGCCTCCAGCCGGACCTGGCCGAGGCCCACAACAATCTCGGCACTCTGCTGGCGGGCCGTCATTCGTATGCGGAAGCGGCTTATCACTTCGAACAGGCGGTCGACAGCAATCCCGGGTATATCGCTGCACGCCATAGTCTTGGCGTGACGCTCGCCCTGGCCGGCTCGCGGGCACGAGCCGTGGCAGAGCTTCAAGGGGTAATCGAACTGGTGCCCGACCTCGTCGCCGCGCGGCTCGACCTGGCGGACGTCCTCGCGGCCATGGGACGTGTGGCTGAGGCGCGGGCGCAGCTCGAGGTCGTATCTAACACTGGCGACCCGACCGAACGCCAAGCCGCCGCCGCCGCCCTCCGGGCATTGGAGCGCCGCCCATAAAGACAGTCCTTGACATCGGTCTAGATAAAATCGATTATCCACCGTCCTACGGCGGCCAGCACCACAGTCCCACCTTTTTCAACTGAGGAGGGTCCATGTTCAACCGGCGTTCGCGGTGGACTCGAGCCGGGTGGCTCTTCGCGTGCCTGCTCCTGCTCAGTGCCCCGGCACTGGCGCAGAGCTTCTACGGGTCGCTGGTCACCGTCGTCAAAGATGACCAGAACAACGTGATTCCAGGGGCCACCATCACACTGGTCAACACCGGCACCGGCGAACGGCGCGAAGGCGTCAGCGCCGACGATGGCGTGCATCGGTTCCTGAATCTGGTGCCGGGCAGCTACCGGCTGGAGGTCGAGCTGACCGGGTTCCAGCGATACGTGCAGGATCAGATTGAAGTCAACGTACAGGCGGCGCCGCGCATCGAGGTGCTGCTGAAGGTAGGGAGTCTCGCCGAGACGATCCAAGTCGCGGGTACCGCCCCGGTGCTGCAGACCGAGAACGCGTCGGTCGGACTGGTCGTCGGCAGCCGGCCGGTACAGGAGCTGCCGCTGAACGGGCGCAACGTCATGAATCTGATCACGCTGGCGCCCTCGGTCGTGCCGCAAGGAAGCAGCGAGGGAAGCCTGACCGGCAAGAACGTGTTCGCGGCCGGAAACTTCCAGGTCGGCGGTGGAACGGCGAACCAGAGCGCCTCATATTTCGACGGCGTGCCGGTCCAGGACTCGGCCTACGGCAACATCGTCGTGCTGACACCGAGCCCTGACTCGGTTGCCGAATTCAAGGTGCAGACGAACAACAGCAGCGCCGAATTTGGCCGGTTCACGGGCGGGGTCATCAATATGGCCTCGCGATCGGGTAGCAATACCTACCGCGGCAGCGTGTTCGAATACCACCGGAACCGGGCGCTCAACGCCAACACGTTCTTCGGCAAGCGGGCCGGGCTCGATCGTCCCCCGTTCGTGCAGAACAATTTCGGCGGCGCGCTGGGCGGCCCCGTGGTGAAGGACAAGCTGTTCTTCTTCGGCAACTATGAAGGGTACCGGAACCGCGAAGGCGTGCTCTTCCGCCGCACCGTGCCCACCGTCGCGATGCGGAACGGGGATTTTTCGGATTACCGGAACGTCGCCACCGGTGCCGTCGTGCCGATCTACGATCCGTGGACGCAGTGCGGCATCAACAATCCCGGCACCGGCGCGTATAACGGCGACTGCGGCGTCGTACCCAACCGGCTGCAGTTCCCCGGCAACGTCGTCCCGGCGAACCGGATCAACCCGATCTCGCGAAACCTCCTGAACTTCCCCATCTACGCCGATCCCACCGTGCCGGGCCGCTGGGTTCCCAACAACTTCGAGCGGAACATCTCGACCGGTGGGGACAACGATCAGTACAACATTCGCGGCGACTACAACCTGACCCAGAATCAACGGCTCATCGGCCGCTTCACCCGGTGGGAATCGACCAATCTGCCGGTCGACACCTATTCCAACGGGCAGACCAACGGCGACCCGTACTCGCCCGAGCACTTCATCACGAGCCAGGTGATGATCGCCGACACGCTCACCATGAACTCGACGACCGTGCTCGACGTGCGGTTCGGGATGCTGCACTGGGACTACGACCGCACGCCCGGCAATCTGGGCACGAATTTGGTGTCCACGTTCGGGTTCCCGACCGTCCCGTATGGGCAGATCTCCGAACGCAGCGGCATCCCGGGCATGGAAACGATCCCCAGCATCGCGGCGGGCCAGAATCAGGTCATCGGCACGGGGCTGATCTACGGTAACGACTACACGTATTCGTTTACGCCGACGCTGACCAAGATCTTCGGCCATCACACACTGAAGGCGGGGGCCAATATCCTGAAGGCGGAAGTCAACTACTTCCAGAACAACAACACCGGCGGCACGTTCACCTTCAGCAACGCGCCCACCGCGCTCGATGGAACGAATCCCGGCTCAACCGGCGATCCCTTCGCCTCGTTCCTGATCGGCCAGCCGACCGGCGGGACGTATCAGTCGTCGAGCTTCACCTACGGGCGCTCGACGTACCAAGCCTACTTCGCTGAGGATTCGTGGCAGGTCAATTCACGACTCACCGTGACGGCCGGGCTCCGGCTGGAGAGTCCGGGTGCGTACACGGAAACGAACGACAGCCTAGCGACCTTCAATCCCGACCTCCCCAACCCGCTGCTGACGGGGCGGACGAACCCTGAAACAGGACAGCCCTTCATCGGCGCGTTCGAGCTGGTGGCGAGCGACAACCAACCCGAGCGCACGCTGAGAAAGAATCCGCTGCAGGTGGCGCCGCGCATCGGGACCGCGTACCGCCTGACGGACAACACGGTGCTGCGGGCGGGGGGCGGAACGTTCTACGTGCCATCGACGACGCGGTTTCAGGACGGACCGACCAACAACCCGGTGAACAACCGCACGAACAACATCGCCACCAGCCTGGACAGCAACCGCACGTTCTTCACCGACTTCAGTAACCCGTTCCCCACCGGCGTCGACAACTATCCGGGCCGCGACCCCAGTTTCCAACAGGTCCTGCTCGGGGGCACGGCGACGCATTTCTACCGGGATGAGCCCGGCTATCCAGGCCGGACGTATCAGTTCAACGTGGCCCTGCAGCATCAGTTCACGAGTACGTTCTCGGCCGAAGTGGCTTACACCGGGTTGCGCGGCAAGCATCTCCCGAACACCCTGAACCTGAATCAACTGGGGCGCGAGTTCATCGACCGCGCGGCCCAGGATCAGACGGTGTGCAGCCTCACCGGCAACGTCATCATTCCGCAGGGTCAGCCCGGATACACGGCGTCACAACGCGACACGTGCTACGGTGCGTTCCTGCGCCAGACCGTGCCGAATCCTCTGGCGGGTGCGGTACGCGAGGGGGCCTTGTCGACGCCGACGGTGCAGCGTGCTCTCCTGCTCGTCCGGTTCCCACAGTACACATCGGCCAACCAGCAGGGGTACTTCGGCCAGAGCAGCTACAACGCGTTGCAGATGCGCGCGGACAAGCGCTTCGGCGCGGGCGGCCTGGTGAGCGCGAACTACACGTTCTCCAGGAACTACGGCAATGTGGAGACGGTGACCGGCTGGCTGGAAGCAGGCTCGCCCGCAGCAGGCTACCAGACGAACGATCTGTCGCAGGAAATGGCGCTCAGCAGCTTCGATGCCCGGCACCGGCTCGTCGTCAACTACGTTGTCGATCTGCCGTTCGGCGAAGGCCGCCGCTTTGGAAAAGGGGCGACGGGATTTCTCGGGACGTTGATCAGCGGATGGACGCTGAACGGCGTCACCACCCTGCAGGCGGGCTTTCCGCTCGGGTTCACCGCGACGCCCAACTTGATCGGGTCCGGCTACGGGTTGCGGCCGAACGTCGATCCGAACTGCGACAAGAAGGTTGACGGGTCGGCGACGGATCGGCTGAACATGTGGTTCAACACCGCCTGTTTCAGCGTCCCCAACGCCGGATTTGTCGCCGCAGACCCAGCGACGAATCCCGGTTTACGGTGGGAGCTCGGCAATGCGCCGCGCACGGATCCCGACCTGCGCGGGCACGGCGTCAACAACTGGAATCTCGCCATCGCCAAACGCACGAGCATCGGTCGCGGCGTCGATCTCACGTTGCGCGCCGAGGCGTTCAATCTCTTCAACCGCGTGCAGTTCGGGCCGCCCAACACCCAGGTGACCACCGCCGCGAACAGCACGTTTGGGCAGGTCACCACCCAGGCCAACCAGCCCCGGTTGATGCAGCTCGCATTCAGGCTGGCTTTCTAGAGCGGCCACGAGAGACTGAGCTGGCGGGTCCGACGCGAGTCGGACCCTCTAGCCGAGCCCGCCGGGCACGTGTCACCCATCACAGGTCTCGAGCCTCTCGGCGGGCTTCCTCCATCCTCATCGCAGATAACTGGATCGATCACTCACAACAGCCGGAATGCACGATGGCTGATGACGTCAGCGAGATGCTCCGCGCCTGGAGCGAGGGGGACAACCGAGCGCGCTCGATGGCTTGACGCCGATCGTATGCGGAGCTGCGCCGGCTTGCGCACCATTACCTGAGGCGGGATCGGCCTGAACACAGTCTTCAGACCACCGCACTGGTGAATGAAGCCTACATACGACTGGTCGACTACAACCAATAGGCGCAGAACCAACGCGATAGCGCTCATATGGCGAATCGTCAGTGGGATAGCGTCCGCCAGACCGCTCGTAACCGAGCTCGGCCGGCCGCCCACCGATCCGTTCACGATGTTGTGCAACCGAGTGGCTGCCTTCGGCCAACGGGGATCTTGAATGCGGAGGGGAACGCACCGCCGCGCCTCGCCCGCGCCGGGCGCAGCCAATCCCTCCCGGTAATTCGCTGATCGCGCTGCGCGGTGGCACGCCACAATCTTCCGACGTGCCGCGCGCCAGAAGCGTCACTCCGGCGGCGCGCTTCTCGAGTGAGGTGCGGTTACGCGCCCGGCGCCGGCACTCGCCGTCCGATTGCCGAGGTGCAGCCCCAGAGAGCCCACGCCATCACGAGTGCCATCACGACAGCCGCGGGAGCGGCGTGCCACACCGTCAAGTCCAGTGTGAGCGGAATCCGCGTCAGCAGTCGCTGGGTGATCAACATCGCCGCTCCAGCGACGATTCCGACTCTGAGAACGACGACAAAGAACAACGTCGCGCCGGCGAGCGCGTAGATAATCCCGGCGTTTTCTGCCAGCAACAGACTGAATGCGACCAGAACGGCAACGGCCGGCCAGGTGGCCCGCAGGACCAAGCGGAGGAGCAGCAGCATGAACAAGGCGCCGAGCGCATACTGCAGCGCGTCCACGGCAGCAAAGATCATCGCCGCTAGCAGGTGGCCCGGAGAGAGCAGCGCGTCGAGCGCCAGAGCGACGAGCGGGTCCGACGGCGGGTGCCGGTTGATGAGTACCTGCAGCACCCCTGCACCCGCCAGCGTGATTCCCGCGAGGACACCAAGGAGGAGGTCGCGGCCGACGAGCGGATCGCGCCAGCGTCCTGCCAACACGCGCGTCCACGAGACGATGGTGCGCGGCCAGAGACGTCTCACGTGCGGCTCGAACGCGACATACGACAGCCAGCTGAACAAACCCCAGACAAGTGACCATCCGACGATGCTGATCGCAAGGACCAGTTCTTCGAGGGGGCTGGGGACGTGATGTGCCCGAAGCAGCGTGCTCGCGACACCTCCAGCGACGACAAAGACGGCCAATCGCAGGGCACCACGAAGGTCGCCTTCACCGCGGCGAACATTGCGGCGGACCATCGCAATGGTCGCCGTGAAGATCACCACGATCGCGATCCACAGCGCTGTTTCCCCAGCCGCACTTCGGCGCGTCGAGAGCACGCGCGGAGGAGGAGTCTCGCTGACCGGCGATTCGATACTGAAGTACACAGGCCGCCCCACGAGCAGCGCGGCGGAGATCCGGGCCGGGGATCCACCAGGCTCGCGGGCCCGCCAGGCGAGCAGCGTGTCGTGCGGAAGCACGGGGCCGTCAGTCGCGGGGACCTGTTCGAATTGATCGATCGTCAGGCCGGCTGCACCGAACAGAACGTCCCAGGCAGGCTGATGAGAAGCCGGCACGCGCGCGGTGGCAACCCGCGTGAGCGACACAAGCCGTCCGGACAGGTCCAGCGACACCGTGGCCATCCCGTCTACGTCCGACGGAGGGTCGGAGGTGGTCACGTAGTGGAACAGATTCTGAGGCACCAACGGACGCGGGCTGGTGCGATATACGAAACGCAGCGCCCTCGCCTGGCCGGACCGGACCGCGGAGTCGAACCAGAACGCGTGGTCGGCGGCGGGTGCGGTGTGGCCGACGCGTAACAGGACCTGCCGCGCGGTCTCGGCAAGCACTTCGGGCGGCTTCGGTATGTCTTGCGCCGCCACCGTCAGGGCGCTGTTACCAGCGGCCACGATGAGCAGACCGACGAATGCGCTGACGAGCATCAGCCAGGCGAGTGGCGGGGCCATCGGTCTGCTCGTCACGGCTGACGCGACGAGGTCCGGGGGCAGCACGCGGCCTTCGGCCAACGCCGCGGTGAAAGCGTCACCGCCCGGCAGGTTCGCTCCCACTTCCACAGCACTCGTCGGCCGGTCTGCCGGATTGCGGGCGAGGCACGCGCGAACGACCGAGGCAACCTCCGGGTCCGTGCCGCCGGGAAACCCCAGGGCGTGGGGCTCGAAGCTCGCGCGGTGCGACAGGTCGAAGGTGCGCCCGTCGAACGGAGCGCAGCCGGTAAAAACTTCGTAAAGAATCAAGCCCAGCGCGAAGACATCTGTGCGGGGCGTGGCCACTCCGCTCGCCAGCTGCTCCGGCGCCATGTAGGCCGGCGTTCCGGCGAGATCCCTGATCGGCTCGTCGAGCCGTGCGGCGACGCCGAAGTCCATGATCCGGACGCGACCGCGCCCGTCGAGCATGATGTTGGACGGCTTCAAGTCGCGGTGCAGCACGCCGTGCGCGTGCGCCGCAGCGAGACCAGCGCACAGCTGTCGAGCGACGTCGAGCGCCTTCTCGGGCGGCAGTCGTCCGATGCGGCTGCGCAGCGACGCAAGCGTCTCTCCATCGACGTACTCCATCGACAGATAGATCCAGCCGTCAGCCTCACCGATGTCGTACACACGGCAGACGTTGGCGTGCACGATGCCTCGGGCCAGCCGCACTTCCCTGGTAAACCGCTCCAAGGCGTCGTCACGACTACGTGATGCGACAGGCGACAGGAGTTTGAGCGCGACGGCCTGCCCGAGCCGCAGGTCTTCGGCCCGGTAGACTTCCCCCATGCCCCCGCGTCCGAGCGGACTGACGATGCGAAACCGGGACGCGAACAGGTGACCGGGGGTAAAACGGCCGCCTTCGACCGCTTGGGAAGGCTCAGCGGCAATCTGCCGGAGCATCGACTGCTCCTCAGCCGCACCGGCCGCCTCAGTGCGGGTCCGCGTCGCGTCGAGAGCCGCGCCGCAATATGGACATCGCAGCGCCGCTCGGTCCCATACCTGGCTACCGCACTCTGCGCATCGCACCACGGCCGCATCTTATCGCCGGAGCGGCCGCCGATCGCGATCTCGCCTCCGGCTTGAGCCCATAACCTGCTCGGCTTCTTTGCGCCGCCCAACGCCGTCACGATGGAACAATGGGATGAGGCCTCCCATTGCCCGCGGACACCGGCGGAGCTATGCCGGCGCTCTGTTCGGATGCTGCGGGTTGGATCAGCAGTCAGACCATCGTGGGCGACGTGGAGGTTCCTTGATGGGCAGCGAGGTGCCGGCGCCTTTTCAGCAGTCCCGGCTACGTCAGCTGGATTGCACTCAGCAAGCTGTTATCGGTGGCAACGCGTTCGGCGCGTGAACGCTCGGGATTTGTCGCCAGGCCTTCGCTACTCCGCTACCGCATTACCGCTACTTCCCCCACCGGAGCGCCAGCGGGTTCACCTCCGCCGCCAGTTCGAGGAGTCCCGCCCGGGTCGCGGGGTGGAGCGGCTCGAGCGGGTGCCGGACGCTGTCGCTCTTGATGACCCCGCCGGCCTGCATCACGGTCTTGGCCGCGCGCAGGCCGCACTGGCGGTTCTCGAAATTGATGAGCGGCAGGATGCGGGCGTAGGCGGCCGCCGCTTCTGCGCGCCGTCCGGCAAAGTAATGCGTCAAGACCACCTTGATGAGATCCGGTAGCAGAGCGCTCGCCATCGTGCCCCGCGCGCCGGCGTCGAGATCGGCCATCAAAGTGATCGACTCCTCGCCGTCGAACGGCCCGGCGATGGCGTCACCGCCGGCGGCGATGAGCGCGCGCAGTTTGGCCGCCGCCCCGAGCACTTCGATTTTGAAGTAGCGAGCCAGAGGGACGCTCGTGGCCAGGCGCACCAGAAATGGCACCGACAGGTGAACTCCCGACAGCGGAGCGTCCTGCACCAGCAGCGGGATCCGTGCGGCTTCCGCGACCGCGCCGAAGTGGGCCAGCATGCCCTCTTCGTCGGCGCGAAGGCTGACGCCGTGATACGGCGGCATCAACATCAACATCGCGGCACCCAGCGACGCCGCGCGCTTTCCCCGATCGCTGGCGATCCGGGTACTGAAGTGGCTGCAGGTGACGATCACCGGAACCCGCCCGGCCACATGCGCCAGGCACAGTTCCGTCAACCGATCGCGCTCCTCGTCGGTCAGCATGAACTGTTCCGAGAAGTTCGCGAGGACGCAGATGCCGTCGACGCCTTGATCGATCATGCAATCGAGCACCCGCCGCTGTCCCTCTACATCGACCTCACCCGTTTCGGTGAAGGGCGTCGGGGCAATCGGCAGGATGCCGCGCAGACGAACGATCGAGTCGCGGGCGGGTGGCAGTGGGCTCGTCGCCATCAGCGGCTCAAGCCTATCTCGAAACCGGCCATCGGCGGACAAGACGCGCGCCTTCTCTCCACTGAGGTAAAGGCGCCTGGCCGGGCGAACGGGCCTCGAACCGACACGGGCAAACGATTGGCTTGCCACGCGCGGCGTTTCAACGTGAAACACCGCATTCAGAGTGAACGCTGCGCCGGGCGCAAATGTGCGGTTTGGCGGGCG